>OOBJ01000124.1_pt1 | contig 71041 bp, 58 predicted proteins | sample 1671331 | NCBI WGS metagenome assembly OOBJ01 (sample SAMN06348145, study PRJEB24527) | human gut metagenome | biome: human gut; feature: ankylosing spondylitis patient; material: feces | host: Homo sapiens | place: China | collected 2015-10 | reverse complement strand
ATAATGTTTTTACACGATTATAGCAAGGATTGCAACCGGCTTTTCGGACTGACCCACTAAAACTATTGTCTTAACTACTTTACTCCCTAACTCCTTTACTCCAAAATATACACTAAACTATTGTCTTAACTCCTTTACTTCCTAACTCCTTAACTCCTAATAAGCCTCTTGGATTTATCTGGTGAGCCATGCTCGCGGCCGGGGGCATGCATGCCGTGGCCCGGTATGTGCAGCCGCATGGGGCATGTGGGCCTGCAGCGTCAGGCCCGATGACAAAAGCAACGTGGGAGACAGTGCATCAAACACTGTCTCCCACGTTGCCTTTGAGCGCTATTATATAAGTATGTCAGTTGTATTTCAGTATCTGGCCCGGCATGAGCCTTGTGCTCTTGCTGATGTGGTTGAGGCGGCAAAGCTCGTTGACGGTAGTGTTGCGCTTGCGCGCTATGTGGCCCAGAGTCTCGCCGCGGCGCACCTTGTGGTAACGAATGGTGCGCTCCACCTTTGCCGCCGGCGCCGTAGTTGCCAGTTCCTCGTCTTCGCTGTCGTCGTTGTCAACTTCCTGCGCGCCCACCCCGCGTAGCTTGTTGGCAGCCAGTCCTTCGCTCTGGTAGCTGTCGCGGCGGAACATGTAGAAGTCGCTTACGACGTCTTGGTTGACGAAATCAAACATGAGGGTGGGGTTGAGGGCCACCCCGCAGAGCCTTGTCTCGAAGTGAAGGTGCGAACCCGTGCTTCTGCCGGTGTTGCCGCCGAGGCCAATCGGGTCGCCTGCGCGCACCTCCTGGTCTTCTTCCACGAGCTGCTTCGACATGTGCCCGTAGATGGTCTCAAGCCCGTTGTAATGGCGTATTACCACGTATTTGCCGTAGCCGCGGGCTTCGTATTTCACTATTCTCACCTTTCCGCTGAATGCAGCCCTAATGGTGTCGCCTATATACACCTTGATGTCGAGCCCCTTGTGCTGCCTTCCCCATCTTGCGCCGAAGTTGGATGTAAGCACGCGGCTCGTCGTTGGCATGCAGAAGTGGCGCAGGTCGATGCGGAACGAGTCGGGCAGCTCGGTGGCGCGGTGGGCATATTTGTTGTCCCAGTCGGCGTAGAGGTCGGCTGCGGGCGATTCAAGTTGCTCGTTCTGGATAAGCCTGTGCAGCGCAACAGAGTCCACTGCTTTCATCTTTCTGTCTATCGGTGCCTGTCGTGCCAGCAGGTCTTGTCCTGCAATTGGAAGTGCGCTCACTGACATCAAGGCTAATATAACGGCTGTCTTTAACTTTCTAATCATTATAATCGTTATTGGTTCGAGTGAGAATAACGTCCATTGTGCAAAGGAATGACATAATAATTATAACCCAATTATAGCCATGTCATATTCCTCGTTTTTGCTTGAACGTTGCAAAGGTAACAAATATTTCATGAAAACCGAGCGCGGTTAACACAATTTGTTGGTTATTTAACACTTGCGGCCCTGCTGATAGTCAGGATGTTAACGAAACGTAATACGAGGCGCCTGCTTCCGAAGCGTGTTTCGGAACGCTGGCGGCCGGTATGCTATTGCGTGCCGTAGCCGTGCAAGTGCTTTTGTTTATGCGCCCCGTCCAGAGGCCATCATTGTCGTTGTCGTAGCCCGACGTTGCGGCGGCACGGCCGTAACGGCGCTGTCATACGGCCCGTTTTGCATTCCCGAATGGCCTGTTTCACACCACGAAACGGGCTGTTTGGGAATGCAAAACGAGCTGTATGCCTAACTGGTTGTGGCACAGGTGATTGGCGGGCTGCTCGTCGGTGGCGCCAGGTACGGCTGTTGGCGGCATGCCTTATGGCGTGGCACGTCGCTGCATGCGGTGTCTATGGGTCTGTGATGGCGGTGGGGCCAGGTGGAAAATCATGGGCGTTGTGGGCAATAAATATGGCGCCGGGTTTGTGGAAATGTCGGATTTGTTGTAACTTTGCACCGCAATGGCATTGCCGCCACACCTCGCTTGCAATGACGGGCGCCCCGGCGGCCATGCCTCAAGACAGTATATCAATAATTAAAATAGCCATTACAGATGAAACCACTGAAAGCAATCATTGCACTGGCGGCGCTGTTCGCTGCCGGCGCGGCACCTGCCATTGGGGCAGATGTGCCTGAGGAGAAAGACATGGGAGCATATCTCATGGTTTACCACAAGGACGACACGCACAGCCTGCACATGGCCATCAGCTACGACGGGCACACGTTTACGGCAGTCAACAACAACGAGCCTGTGATTGCCGGCGACACCATCGCCATGCAGCGGGGCATACGCGACCCGCACATCTTCCGCGGGCCGGACGGGGCTTTCTACCTCGCCATGACCGACTTGCACATTTACGCCAAGCAAGCCGGCTTCCGCCAGACCGAATGGGAGCGCGACGGGAATAAGTTCGGGTGGGGAAACAACCTCGGACTGGTGCTCATGAAGTCGAAAGACCTTATCAACTGGACGCGCGCAAACATACGCGTAGACCAGCTCGACCCATCGCTCGCCGACATAGGATGCGCCTGGGCGCCCGAGACTTGCTACGACCCGGTGAAGAAAAAGCTCATGGTGCACTTCACCATGCGCCACGGCAAGGAGAAGACCAAGCTCTATTACTTCTACATCAACGACGACTTCAACAAGCCCGAGGGAAAGCCCGAGGTGCTGTTCACTTACCCGAAGGAGGGCAAGGAGGCCATTGACGGCAACATGGTTTACAAGGATGGCACATTCCATCTGTTCTTTTGCTCGCACGACGGCAAGACCGGCGTGAAGCAGGCCACGTCGAAGAGCATCACCGGCCCGTGGACGTTTGACGACCGCCTGTGCGACCCGGAGAAGATTGGGTGTGAGGCTCCGAGTGTCTATAAGCTGATAGGGCAGGACAAATGGATTCTGATGTACGACGTTTATCGTGCCAACCCGATGAACTTCGGCTTCTCGGAGACCACCGACCTCGAGACGTTCAAGCCCCTGGGCCGCTTCGACGAGGGCGTGATGAAGCGCACCAACTTCGACGGCCAGAAGCATGGGGCGGTGACGTGGCTCACAAAGAAAGAGGCCAAGAGGCTCGAGGAGTACTGGAAGAAAAACCAGCGCGACTTCCCGGGAAAGATTAAGCTCTGACCCGCATGGCCATGCCCGGCGGGCATGACGGCGGCAGCGGCCCGGCGGCACCTCAGTGGGTGGCGCCGGGCCGCATCTGCATAGTGGCCCGGCCGGCGGCCCTGTCGGCTGCGGCGCCCTCGAAACTGTCGATGATGGCAGCCAGCTCGGGTGTGAGCCTGCGGCGGCATTCCTGTTCCATCCAGTCGGGCACGGGCCACCGCGCTGCGGCCATCGATGCGGCTATGGCTGCCTGCGTGTCGGCGTCGCCGCCCAGAGAGATAGCCAGCCGCACGGCCTGCTCGACGCTGTCGGCATCGAGGAAGGCCGTGATGGCCTCGGGCACGGAGCCCCGGCACGACACATCCCACGCGTAGCCCGGCCTTATCTCGCCGATGGTGCGGCTCAGGTCGTAGCCGAAACTGTTTTCCACGTAAGTTCGTATCTCGCCGTTGCCGGCCCCGTGGCGCGCCATGAACACCGCCGCGGCCACGGCCCGGGCCGCCCCGACGGCCTCGGGATGGTCGTGAGACACCTCTGCCGACACCGTGGCCAGCCGCAGTGCCTCGTCGAGGGTGGTGGCATAAAGCCCAGCCGGGCTCACGCGCATGGCCGCGCCGTTGCCCCAGCTGCCGTAGGGCTTGGGGTTGTCGGCGGCCAACCAGCGGGCGAAGGCCGGCCCATAGCCTGCGTCGGGATACTTGCGGCCCAGTTTCTGCATGGCTTCAACGAGCGAGGCCGCGCTCTTGTCGCGGCTGTCTGTCAGCCACCGGGCCACGGCGAGCGTCATCACCGAGTCGTCGGTGAAGCGGCTCGTGGCCATGAACAGCGTTATCTTGCTTGGGTCGCTGAACTTCAGCAGGCACGACTCATAGGACGAGCCTGCCACGTCTCCAACTATTGCTCCTAACATATCTCTGTATCGTTTTTGTCTGTCGGGCTTACTGCCTTCGCTTGTAGGGCCTTTTGCCGATATGTTTTCATTTCGAGTCCAATTATAATCAAAAAGCCGGAATAAGCGGCGTTTTTAATTTGTTTTAACCAAAAATCGCCTTCCCCGTGCCCGTATGCCGGTGGATTCGGCGCCGGTTGCTTGTGTGGCAGATTGTATGGCGAAGTGCATCTTTGGTAGAAAAACATTACAAAGCAGACTGCGCTTGAAGGTCGGCTGGCGGCAACCGTGCCGCCTATGCTGCAGTGGCAGATGACAGTATGGGCCGTTTTGCGGTGCATAACGGCCTGTTTTGGGCTTCAATACGGCCCGTTTTGCAGGCCCAAACGGGCTGTATTGCAATCCGCTGTCAGACAGGCGGTTGCGCCATGCGCTGCCCGGGGCGTGGCGGTGGCGCCAAGGCGGCGTGGGCGTGAGGTTGCTGCCGTAGGTGTGGGTAGGCGGGCCTGTCCGCCGTTACATACCGTGTGAAAGAGTTTTTTTCAGGCCATGGCAGTGCTGTTTGTAGCAAAAAATAGCTATCTTTGTCCGGTCGGCCACTGTTGAGGCGCGCGTTGCGTAGCGCAGTGTGCATGGCTATCGAACGAAATAACCACCATATACACAGCATTGACTTATGAGAATGAACTGGATTTTGATGGCTGCAGCCATGGCGTTGATGGTCGGAGGCACCGCCGGGGCTACCACCGACCGCTACCGTGAGGCACTTAAGCAGGTGTTGTTTGCCGACAGTGCCAGCATGGCCATCAGGAAGTCGCAGATGAAAATGTTTGTTGCCGGGGCGTTGTCGCGCAGCCGGCACGGTGTGAGCAGCGAAGAAGCGTTGCGCCTTGAGAAAAGCCTCGACAGGTATATCGCCACGCAATATGGAGACGACATGGTTGACATGGCCTTGCCATGCTTCCGTGAGAATGTGTCTGAACAGCAACTGGTAGGGCTGGCCGGGCTCTTGGCGCGCCCCGACATAAGGCAGGCCAACGCCCACATCTCTTCGCTTTACGCAGACATAGTAAAGGACATAATGCCCACAATGTCGTCGGCTTTCGGCGCACTGAAGGATGGGCGCCAACCCACGCTGCCATCGGTGGCCGAGTGTACCGAGGCATACAAAGAGAAGTTTGAGGCATATTGGCAGGCCAGCGGTACGGAGCAGCTTATGACTTCGGCCGTCGACAATGTGCTGGCTAAGGTTGGCGTGGGCGTCGACGAAGACAAGGTGAAGACCGTGTTGGGCTTTGTTACCGGCATGACCAAGGCCTTGATGCTCAACAGGTTTGTGGGCAGTGTCAGCGAGTCGGAGCTCGACTGCGTGATACTGCTTATGCGCTCGGACAGTTACCGGGCCCAGCTCAACGCTGCAGCCTGCATGGCCTCAGACCCCATGAAGCTGATAAAGGACATGGAAAAGGCGTTTGTAGACTGGGCTAAGGCCAACGGCGAGAGCTTTGACTTGCATTGACGGCCCGGGGCAGCGGCTGTTGGCGGCATGGGCCGGCCTTGGTGTGGCTGCGCCTGTGGGCCCGTGGTGTTGCGTTGCCTTGTGGCTCATCCGTTGATGGGGCGGCATGGCGGCCGCCGGGGGCGGTGGGTCGGTTATGCAGTCGCGGTGTGCCCGCGCCGGCGTTGCGCTTCATGGCGGGTGTTCCCCATTCCCGTTTGTCGTGCAGCCGGGGGGCGTCGCCCGGCCGTCGGCCCATCCCCCACAATAATATATATATGTATAGGTGTGGTCAATTCCGCATTGAGGGGCACCCTTGGCCCCTGTCCGGTTGCCGCGGACGGGTGCTTCGGTGGTCGTTGCCCGGCTTTTTGCCGCTACTGTAATGCCTCTGGCATCCAGGCGTGGCATAAAAACAGTGCGCCGGTAGCCGCATGGGCTCCGGCGCACTGTTGGTTTTCCGGTTTGGCGGGTGGTGGCCCTCTGCCGCCGCCAAGCGCCTTTATTCAGGCTGCTCGGCATCAAGCTTGTCGATGGCCCCGGTGGCGGGGTTGAGCGTCAGGTGGGTGGTGTATCGCTTGTTGAACAGCTCTCCGCTCAGCAGTTCGGTGTAGCCATACTGCGCGGCGCTCGTCTCGAAGCTGTCGAGCAGGGTCGCCCCCTTGTATATATTGACGGTAATCTTTCCCGGAATGTTGACGTATATGCCGTCTTCCTTTTCTTTCTTCTTCTTTCCGCCCTCGGTCTCGGGTGCTGCCGCCGGCAGGCTCTGCTCGTCGGTGACGCTGATGTAGTATGGCTCACCCGACAAGTCGTCGTTGTCAACGAGCCCCAGCTTCTGCGAAAGGCGGAAGAGCACCTGCTTCTGCATGCCCGGTTGCGGGCACACCGTGAGCACATACTCAGTGGTGTCCTTGGTTGTCGTGCCGGTGAAGAGCTGTGTCAGCGCCTTGTCCTGCCTGTCGAGGTTGGCCAGCATTATGCGCAGCTGCTCCCCGTCTTTGGGCATGTAGTCGGCCTCTCCGCGGTTAAGGTAGTTCTTGCTGTCGCGTATGTCGTAGATGTCTTGTGCGGTCAGCTCGGCCATCTTGGCCGTGCTTCCTGCGGCGAGCACTTCTTCGCTGAGATACTGCCTCGGGTTTACCGGTGCCGGTTTGGGCGCCGGGGCAAACGGGACTGGCGCCTCTGGCTTGCGGGCCGTGGCGTTGACGGCCAGCAACGTGCCGTCGTCGGCCAGCGAAATGTTGCATGCCGATGTCTTGGCGTTGAACTTCACGGCGTAGCCCTTTGCCTTGTCGGCCTCGCCATAGGTGCCCATGGTCATGCCAATGAGCTTGTGTGTTGTCGAAGCCTCGGCCTCTACATCGTTCAGGCGCAGGTATCGCTGGGCATACCGGCAGAAGTCTCCCGGCGTGTAAGTGGTCTTTTCCACCCTGACAACGAAGCGCAGCACGGTCTTTGGGAGGAAGTATACAGCGCCCTCAGGGGTCACCCCCGGCCTGTAGTTGCTTGTCTCGGTCTGGGCGAACGCTCCGCTGCAAACGGCGAGCAGCCCTGCTATGAATAACTTTCTCATGATGCTGATGGTTACTTTTTGAGTGTATTATGGTCAGTCTTCAAGCCGCATGAACGCCTGCGGCAGGTAGTTGATGATGTCGCCGGCCGTGAGGCTCTCCTTGCCCAGGCTGCGTGCGGCCAGGTCGCCGGCCAGTCCGTGCAGGTACATTCCCACCGTGCAGGCGTCGGTCTGCTTGTAGCCGCGTGCCAGCAGGGCCGTGATTATGCCTGTGAGCACGTCGCCGCTGCCGGCCGTGGCCATGCCGGCGTTGCCCGTGGGGTTGAAGGCCACGTGCCCGTCGGGCTTGCATAGCGCAGAGTAGTGGCCTTTGACTATGATGTATGCTCCCAGTCTCTCGGCCATGTCGCACGCCCTCGACAGCCTTTCGTAGCTGTCGGCGCAGTGCCCGTTGATGCGGTCGAACTCCTTGGGATGGGGTGTCAGTATTATGCCCTTGGGCAACTGTTGCAGCCATGCGCGGTGGTTGGCCAGTATGTTTAGCGCGTCGGCGTCGGCCACAATGGGGCATTGGGTGCGCCGCAGCTGCGCTATGAGCGCAATGGCAGTGGTCTCGCTCTGCCCCAGGCCGGGGCCTATGCCCAGCGCGGTGTAGTCTTCGGCGTCGACAGGCTCCGAGAACACCGTCTCTTCCTGGTCGAGCTGCACCACGGCTTCGGGCACAGATATCTGCAGCACGAGGCTGTTGCACTTTGGCGAGTGCACCGTCACTTTGCCCACGCCGGCCCTCAGGCAAGCCCGTGCTGCCAGCACGGCGGCGCCGCCCATGCCGTAGCTGCCTGCCACAAGCAGGGCGTTGCCCATGCTCCCCTTGTGGGCGAAGTCGCTGCGCTTCTTCATCAGGGGGCGCACTTCGTTCTCGTCTACTATGTGGTAGCGGGCGTCTGTCTTTGCCATGCCTTCCTCGCTGATGCGTATGTCGAGCACTTTCAGCCTGCCGATGTAGTGCTGGTTCTCTGCGAAAAGGAACGACAGCTTGGGCTGTTGGAGCGTCAGCGTCAGGTCGGCATGTATGGTGTTGGCCCTCACGTTGTAGGTGTTGTCCTCGGCCATCAGCCCCGACGGCACGTCGATGCTCACCACGCTGGCCGGGGAAGCGTTGATATACTTTACCAGCGAGGCGAAACCGCCCGCCAGCGGCTTGTTGAGCCCGGAGCCAAACAGCCCGTCGACCACCAGGGTGCCGGCGTCGAGGTGAGGCGGGTCGAACTCTTGCTTCACTTCAATGAACTGCTGTATTTTCTTGACGGAAACGAGCCTGTCCTTGTTTGCGGCGCAATCGGCCGACAGATGCCCGGTGATGTTGAATAAAAATGCAGACACACCGTAGCCTTGCTCGGCCAGAAGCCTGGCCACGGCAAGGGCGTCGCCGCCATTGTTCCCAGGGCCTGCGAATACCACAACTGGCGTCGCCGTGCTCCATTCTTCGGCTATCGAGCGCGCAATTGCCTTTGCCGCGCGCTCCATGAGGTCGATGGAATCTATCGGCTCGTGCTCTATTGTGTATTTGTCAAGCTCATGTATCTGAGCACTAGTGAAAATCTTCATACGTGCAAAAATACAAAATTAATGCTAACCGCTGCGTAGTCTTTGGCAGAATTTTAGTAATTTTGCCTCAAAATTTCTAAAAACGAAGCATGAGTGTAGTCAAAATCCAAGACAAACTGTTTGAGACTTCAATATCTGAGGCCGAGATTAAGCAGCGCGTTAAAGTCGTTGCAGAACAGATAAACCGCGACATGGCGGGCAAGAACCCGCTGTTGCTGGCAGTGCTCAACGGCGCTTTTATTTTCGCTGCCGACCTGATGAGAGAGATAACCATACCCTGCGAGATATCGTTTGTGAAGCTTGCGTCTTACCAGGGCGTCACTTCGAGCGGCACGGTGAAAGAGGTTATCGGCATCAACGAGAACTTGTCGGGGCGCACGGTAATCATTGTCGAGGACATAGTTGAGAGCGGACTCACCATGAAGAGGATGATAGAGAGCATCGGCACGCGCAACCCCGCGTCTGTGCATATATGCACCCTGCTGCTAAAGCCCGACAGGCTGAAGGTGCCATTGACCATAGACTACGTGGCATTCAGGATTCCCAACGACTTCATCCTGGGCTACGGGCTGGACTATGACCAGCAGGGCAGGCAGCTGAAAGACATATATACGCTGAAGAACGACTGACGGCGTGGGTGCCCTTCGGCTTGTTCCGGCATGTGGCGCGCGCCCATCGGGGCTGTGGCTGCGGAGGGACAATAGTTAGACAGTATACGTTTCATACAAACAATAGACAAAACAAGACTTACGATGAAGAATATTGTGATATTCGGAGCGCCGGGATCCGGCAAGGGAACACAGAGCGACTTGCTCATAAAGAAGTATGGTTTCGGTCACATCTCAACCGGCGATGTGCTGCGCAATGAGATAAAGAACGGCACCGAGCTGGGCAAGACAGCCAAGGGTTACATTGACAACGGCCAGCTGATACCCGACGAACTGATGGTGAGCATACTGGCAAGCGTTTACGACGGCTTCGGCGCCGACCACGCGGGAGTCATCTTCGACGGGTTCCCACGCACCATAGCACAGGCCGAGGCGCTCAAGGCCATGCTTGCGGAGCGCGGCCATGCCGTGGCGGCTATGATTGAACTCGACGTGCCCGAGGCAGAGCTCATGAAGCGGCTCATAAAGAGAGGCCAGGAGAGCGGGCGCTCGGACGACAACGAGGAGACCATAAAGAAGCGCCTCGACGTTTACCACAACCAGACGTCGCCGCTGATAGACTGGTATGAGAAAGAAGGAATACACAACCACATCGATGGCCTCGGTGAGCTTGACAGGATTTTCAAGGACATCTGCGAGGTCGTTGACAACATAAACTGATGTAGATGGCAGCATCCAACTTTGTAGACTACGTGAAGATATACTGCCGCTCCGGCAAGGGCGGCAGGGGCTCGATGCACCTGCGCCGGGCCAAGTACCAGCCCAACGGAGGGCCTGACGGAGGTGACGGAGGGCGTGGCGGCAATGTATACCTGCGCGGCAACCATAACTATTGGACGCTGCTTCACCTGCGCTATGACCGCCATATACGCGCCGGGCACGGCGGCAATGGCGGGCGAGACAAATGCCATGGCACCGACGGCAAGGATGTTTACATCGACGTGCCGTGCGGTACCGTGGCCTACAACGCCGAGACCGGCAAGTACATCTGCGACGTTGCGCGCGACGGGCAGGTGGTAATGCTGCTCAAGGGCGGCCGCGGAGGGTTGGGCAATTACCAGTTCCGCACCGCCACCAACCAGGCTCCGCGCTTTGCCCAGCCCGGCGAGCCCATGCAGGAGATGACCGTCATACTCGAGCTCAAGCTGTTGGCCGACGTGGGCTTGGTCGGTTTCCCCAATGCCGGCAAGTCAACGCTGCTCTCGGCGCTGTCGAGCGCGCGCCCCAAAATAGCCAACTACCCGTTTACCACGCTCGAACCGTCGTTGGGAATAGTGGAGTATCGCGACCGCCAGTCGTTTGTCATGGCCGACATTCCGGGCATCATCGAGGGAGCGAGCGAAGGGCGCGGCCTCGGGTTGCGCTTCTTGCGCCACATAGAGCGCAACTCGCTGCTGCTCTTCATGGTGCCGGGCGACACCGACGACATAAAGCGCGAGTATGAGATACTGCTCAACGAACTGCGCAATTTCAACCCGGAGATGCTCGACAAGCACCGTGTGCTGGCCGTGACCAAGGCCGACCTGCTCGACGCGGAGCTCATAGAGATGTTGCGCGAGACCGTGCCCGACGACATACCCGTGGTGTTCATCTCGGCAGTGGCGCACATGGGGCTCGACGACCTCAAGGACGTGCTGTGGCGGGAGCTCAACAGCGAGAGCAACAAGCTGAAGGAAATAACGGCCGAAGAGACCCTTGTGCACCGCGACAAGGACATGAGCGCCTTCATTGCCGAGCTGGCGGCCGAGGGCGAAGACGACGACGAGGGCTTCGGGGATGACGACGGCGACGACGACGTTGAAGACATAGAGGACTACGACGACTTCGAGTATGAATACGAAGACGACGGCAACCCCTGAGCCCACATTGCGCCGCTACAGCCTCGGCGAAGGCGTGGTTGCCTTCAGCACCACGCGCCACGGCGGCTACAGCAATGGCAACCACGGTTCGTTCAACGTGAACGAGTATTGCGGCGACGACCCTTTGGCCGTGGCAAACAACCGCGGCCTGCTGTGCCGCGAGCTCGGCATCGGCGAAGAACGGCTGGTAATGCCGCACCAGACCCACGGGGTGGAAGTGAGGCAGATAGCCTGCGAGTTCATGGCCCTGCCGCCGTCTACGCGGAAAATGCTGCTCGAGGGTGTCGATGCCGTGATGACCGACGTTGAGCGGGTTTGCGTCGGTGTGTCAACGGCCGACTGCATGCCCATCCTCCTTTACGACCCGTGCCACCGCGCCTGCTGCGCCGTGCATGTCGGATGGCGCGGCACGGTGGCCCACATAGCCGCGCGTGCCGTGGCTGCCATGGCGGCTGCATACCACACCGAGCCGTCGGCGCTGCGGGCTTGCATAGGCCCGGGCATCTCGCTCGAGCATTTCGAGGTGGGCGACGAGGTGTACGGGCTGTTTGCCGACGCCGGTTTCGACATGGACAAGGTGGCCCGCCGCCACGGCAAGTGGCACATAGACCTGTGGGAATGCAACCGCATCGAATTGTGCCTTGCCGGGTTGCAGCCCGCGTCGGTCAGCGTCGAGGGCCCCTGCACCTACTCTCATGCCGATGAATATTTCTCCGCGCGCCGCCTTGGAACGGCGTCGGGCAGGATATTCACCGGGATAATGATAGACAAAAGCCAATGAACCAATAACATTGAATAGCAATGAAGATGAAGCACCTGCTTGTTTCGGCGGTGGCCCTCGTGACGCTTACCTCGGCCACCAAAGACGGGTTTACGCCGCTCGAGCAGCAGCAGATAAGCATTTCTACACCGGGCCTGTTTGCCCGTTCGGACGCCTTCACCGTCGATTTTGCCGCGGCGCGTCCGTCAGACTACAGCTTCCCCTTGCCCGTTGGCAAGGCCAGGCTGACCGATGACAACACCCTTGAGATATCAACTAAGCGCGGCGACGCCGTAAAGGCTATGTTCGGCGGCACGGTACGCCTGTCAAGGCACCACCCAAAGCACGGCAATGTGATTGTGGTGCGTCATGACAATGGACTTGAGACGGTCTATGGTCACAACGCACAGAACCTCGTGAAGGTGGGCCAGAGGGTGAAGGCCGGGCAGACCATAGCCATCGTAGGCGCTCGCGGCGACCATGGCTTTTGCTCGTTTGCCATAATGGTGAATGGCGGGCGCATCAACCCGGCCACCATCTTGAGCGTAGAGAGCCACAGGCTGCTGCGCCAGACCATCATGTGCAGGAAGGACGGAGAGCGCGTAAGCCTTACGGTGACCCACCCGGACAGCGAGCAGAAGGCGCTTGCGGAGCGCAAGGCCGTCGAGCGCAAGGTGGAGTCGTACACAGCAAACCCATTCGCCGGCGGCAACCGCTTTACCGTCAACCTGGCCACGCTGAACCCCGGAGAGTGGTGCTACCCCCTTCCCGGTGCAAAGGTGATAAGCCGATACGGCCGCAGGGGAGGCAGGATGCACAGCGGGGTCGACCTGAAGACGACGCCCCACGACAAGATTCTGGCCGCCTTCGACGGCGTGGTCACCATGTCGCAGCGCTATTATGCCTATGGAAACTATATCAAGATACGCCATGCCAACGGCATAGAGACTTGCTACAGCCACAACTCCAAGAACCTTGTCAAGAAGGGCGACGTGGTCAAGGCAGGGCAGGTGATAGCCCTGACCGGTCGCACCGGGCGTGCCACCACCGAGCACCTGCACTTCGAGTGCCGCATCAACGGCCGCACTTTCGACCCTGGCAAGATATTCGACCACTCAAACCAGGCCATCAAGATGGAGCAGCTCACGTTTACAAAGAGTGGCAGCAGCATTTCCATAAAGTCGGAACGCAACTACATGGCCAAGGGCAAGTGACGGCAACCCCATGCCTCTGCCATGCCGTGAGGCGCCGCGGCTCACGTTGTGATGTATCTTTTTTTCAGTCCGTATGGCCGCGGGGCGCAACCGGCTGCAGCCCAGCGCGTTGCATGTTTGCTACGGACATGTTTGCCAAAAGGGCCGTCTTGCAATGCAAGACGGCCCTTTTGGCGTCGTGAAACAGCCCGTATCGCAGGCCCGTACGGCCCATTTGGCCGCGGCCCCTGCTCGGTGTCAACATTCAGTCATGGCGGTGCGGCCGCCATGCCGCGGCCCGGTGCCGTGGGTGAATGGCCTTTCCCGCGGTCATGTCAGGCGCAGCGTCTGGTCGCAGTAGTCCATTACGGCGGGCCGGTGGGTGATGAATATCACCGTCTTGTCGCGGTTGCAGAGAATGTTTTCGAGCAGTTGCTTCTCGGTGGCGGGGTCGAGTGCGCTCGTGGCCTCGTCGAATAGCATTACGCTCCGCCCCCTGAGCAGGGCCCTGGCTATGGCTATCCGCTGCGCCTGGCCTTCGCTCAGGCCCCCTCCTCCCTCCGCAACCTTGGTGTCGAGCCCGTCGGGCAGCTCCTCGACGAAGTCGGCGCAAGCCGTGTGCAGGGCCTCGAGTATGTCTTGTTCCGATGCGGCGGGAGCGGCCAGCCGCAGGTTTGTGCGCACCGTTCCGCTCAGCAGGGTGTTGCCCTGGGGCACATACACAAAGTTGCACCTGTCGGCCGGCGACACTTCGCGGCTCTCGTATGCATTGTATATGGCGATGCTGCCCGCCGTAGGCCGTATTAGAGCGAGTATCAGTCGTATTAGGGTGGTCTTGCCGGCGCCCGTCTCGCCGAGTATTGCGGTGCATGTGCCGGGTCGGAAGTCGAACGACAGCCCGTCAATCACGTTGTCCTTGCCGTCGTCGTAGGCATAGCTCACCCCTTCCAGCCTCACCCCGCATGGGGCGCCCATGGGCTTGCCGCCCGAGTGTTCCTCCTGTGGCATCTCCTCGAGCTCCATCAGCCGTTCGGCCGCGGTGAACACTGCGACGAACGCCGGGGCCAGCCTTGTGAGGTCGCGCGCCGGCGACTGTATCCTGTAGACCAGTTGCAGGAATGCCGTCATGCCCCCAAACGTCAGCGTGCCTTGCTGCAACCGCAGCGCGCTCCATAGGAAAGCCACGAGGTAACCCAGCGAGAACCCCGAGTTGAGCAGCAGGTTCGACATCACCGAGAAGGCCGTGCGGCGTCGCACGTGGCGTCGCAGCACGCTTTGGGTTGAGTCGAGCCGGCTCACGATGTGGCTGTCGCACTCGAGCGTCTTTATCAGCATGCGGTTCTGCACAGTCTCCTGCAGCAGGCTTTGCACGCGGCTGTCGCTGCGCCTTACCCTCCTGGTGAGCTTGCGCATCCGCGTGATGTATATCCTGCTTGCAAGCATGAACACGGGCAGCATGGCCACGGTGATTATGGCCAGCACGGCGTCCATGCGCAGCAGGTAGGCAAAGGCGCCGGTGAACATGGCCGCCACCGACAGGGCCCCCGGCAGCGTCTCGGTGACAAACGTGACGACAGTGGCCACGTCTTGCTCAAGTCTGTTGATCACGTCGCCGCTGTGATAGCGCTCCCGGCCGCGCCATTCGGAGCGCAGCAGCCTGTCGAGCATTTGCTGCTGCATGTGGTTCTGCGCCTTTATCCCGAGAATGTTCTTTATCCATACGCGCGCTATGCCGAGCCCGAACTCGCATGCCGTGAACAAGGCCATTAGCCCCACGGCCCAGTAGAGCGAGCCTTGTTGCGCGCCGGCGGCAATGTCGATGGCGCGCTGTACGGCCCACACGGCAGCCAGGCTCACGGCCACCGAGGCCAGGCCTACGGCGGCATTGAGCGAGGCCTGCAGCCTGTTGCCCCTCAGGGCCCGCCACAGCCAGATGGATAGCTGGCCCACGCTGTAAGGCGACTTCTGCAGCCTCAGTATTTCTTTTATCTTTTTCATCCTTTTCAATTGGTGCTTTGTGGGCCCTTGCGGGCATTGGCGGCGGGTGCTCCCGGCCGCCCGTTCATTCGCGTCCGTCGGCACCCCACATCATCTTCTCGCGCAGTGTGTCGAAGTAACTGGCGCCCGGGCGCTTGACAATCCTCACCTTGTAGGGTGCCTTGCGCAGCGTTATGCTGACGCTCTCGGCGCATTTCTCCGACCGTCCGTCGATGGCTATCAGGAAGTTATGGCTCCTGCTCTCCACGCAAAGCCTCACCACCGAGTCGTCGGATATCACTATTGGGCGCGTGTTCAGGCTGTGGGGAGCCACGGCGGTGATGGCAAACACGGGCGTGCCCGGCACTATTATGGGCCCGCCGTTGCTCAGCGAGTAGGCGGTGGAGCCGGTGGGGGTGCTCACTATGAGGCCGTCGGCCTGGTAGGTGGTTAGGCACTCGCCGTTGATTTCGGCGCTGATTGATATCATCGAGGCGTCGTCGCGCTTGAGTATGGCCACGTCGTTGAGCGCGCACGAAGGCCCGGAGGGCTCCCATCCGTCGGCCTCGACCGTCAGGGCGCCCCTGTCTTCAATGGTAAACTCGCCCGTGTGCAGCGCCTTTATGCAGGCTTCGATGTCGCAAGGGGTTACGTCGGCAAGGAAGCCCAGCCTGCCCATGTTGACCCCAACGATGGGTATCTGCTTCGTCCCGACGCGCGCCGCGGCTTTCAGGAACGTGCCGTCGCCGCCCATGGATATCACGAAGTCGGCGTCGAAATCGCCATCGTCGAACACCCGTGCCACCCCCTGGGCGCTGCAGCCGCTGCGCTGTATGAAGTCGTAGAAGGCCGAATCCATCGACACCTCGGCCCCGTTTTGCGACAGGCAGGTAAGCAATCGGGTTATGGATGCCGACTTCTTGGGCTGGAACACATTGCCGAAGATGGCGAACTTAAGTCTGTGTGATGTCATGCAAAATCGTCTTTTTATATATCTTTAGCCATGCCAAATGTCGTTATTTGGTAAACATTTAGTATTTTTGCGGTTGAGAATGCCACGCAAAACGTATGCAAAAATACACAATTATCGCGAAAATGGCATTGCAATGAGACATTTAATTGCTTACAGATGACTAAATTAAGCGTTAACATTAACAAGGTGGCCACACTGCGCAACGCACGGGGCGGCAACCATCCCGACGTTCTCAGGGTGGCAGCCGACTGCGAGATGTTCGGCGCCGACGGCATCACCGTACACCCAAGGCCCGACGAACGGCACATAAGGTATGCCGACGTGAGGGCAATAAGGCCGCAGATAACAACAGAACTCAACATCGAGGGCAACCCCATCGACCGATACATAGACCTTGTTCTCGAGGTCAAGCCGACGCAGGTGACGCTCGTACCCGATGCAGAAGACCAGATAACGTCGAACCACGGATGGGACACCAAGGCCAACCGCGCGTTCCTAACCGACGTGGTGGGCCGATTCCGCGAGGCAGGCATACGCACGTCGATATTCGTCGACCCCTCGGTCGAGATGGTGGGCTACGCCAAGGAGTGCGGCGCCGACCGCGTGGAGCTCTACACCGAGCCATATGCCGCCGGCTACGAGCGCGACCGCGAGGCGGCCATAGCGCCTTTCGTGGCTGCCGCCGAGGAGGCCCGCCGCATAGGGCTCGGCCTCAATGCGGGTCACGACCTGAGCCTGCAGAACCTTCATTTCTTCCATGAGCGCATACCATGGGTGGATGAAGTGAGCATAGGGCATGCCATTATATGCGACGCGCTCTACCTCGGGCTTCATGAAACGATTGCCATGTACAGGCGGGCGATAGGCCGGTGAGCCTGCGCCGAGTGCGATATGGCAGCTACAATAACAAACGACTAACATTTGGAACCATGGTTTACGAATTTCTTGCAACGGGCTTCGAGGAAGTGGAAGCCCTCGCCCCGGTGGACATCTTGCGCCGTGGCGGAGTGGAAATAAAGACGGTGAGCGTCACGGGCGACCTGCTCGTGGAGTCGGCTCACGGAGTGGCAATCAAGGCAGACCTGCTTTTTGAAGACGCCGACCTGGCTTCGGCCGACCTGCTCTTGCTCCCCGGTGGGCTGCCAGGGGCAACAAACCTCAACGAGCATGAGGGCTTGCGCAAGGCGCTTGTAGGGCAAAACGAGCGCGGAGGGCGCATCGCCGCCATCTGCGCTGCGCCGTTGGTGCTCGGCGGGCTCGGGCTGCTCAATGGCAAAAAGGCCACGTGCTACCCGGGGTTTGAGAAGTATCTGACCGGCGCAACCTACACGGCCGACCTCTGCACCGTCGACGGCAACATCACCACAGGGCGCGGACCGGCCGCCGTACTGCCTTTCAGTTATGCGCTGCTCGAGCAGTTTGTGGGGGCCGAAGCAACCAAGGCCGTGCGCGACGGCATGATTTACACTCAGCTGATGGAGGCGAAGTGACCAACGATTATGCCATAATAGTGGCCGGGGGCAAGGGGTTCCGCATGGGCGCCCCCCTGCCCAAGCAGTTCATCTCCGTAGGCGGCAGGCCGGTGCTGATGCACACCATCTCCCGCTTCCGCGAGGCTTTGCCCGGAGTGACGGTCATCCTCGTGCTGCCCCGCGAGCAACAGGACTATTGGGGTGGGCTGTGCCGCGACTACGGTTTCGGTGCCGACTGCCTCGTGGCGGCCGGGGGTGAGACGCGTTTCCATTCCGTACGCAACGGCCTTGGGCTCGTGCCCGACGGAGCGCGGGGCATGGTCGGCGTGCACGACGGTGTGCGCCCGTTTGCCTCGGTGGCCACCATCAGGGCCTGCTACAGTGCGGCCCGCACCAGCGGGGCGGCCATACCGGTCACGCCCGTGGTCGAGACGCTGCGCCACGTGGGCGGCCATACCGTGCCCAGAGGCGACTACCGGCTGGTGCAGACGCCCCAGGTGTTCGAGGCATCGTTGCTAAAGGATGCCTATGCACAGCCCTACCGTGAGGCTTTCACAGACGACGCGTCGGTGGTCGAGGCTGCCGGCCACGAGGTGACGCTCGTCGAAGGCAACCGCGAGAACATTAAGATTACTACCCCGTTCGACCTTGCCGTGGCCGAGGCGTTGCTCGGCAGGCAGGCCGGGGCGGAGGAGGGAGTGACGCAACCAGCACCATAGATTGCAGCCGTGCCAGACATACTGACCCAAGACATACAGTTCCTGCCGGGCGTGGGCCCGTCGCGCAAGAAGATACTCAGCCAGGAGCTGGGCATCAGCACCTACGGCGACCTGCTCCAGTATTACCCTTATAAATATGTAGACCGCAGCCGCCTGTACGCCATCAGCGAGCTTACGGGCGACATGCCCTATGTGCAGGTGCGCGGCCAGATACTGAGTTACGAGACCTTCGAGATGGGGCCGCGCAAGGAGCGTGTGGTCGCGCATTTCTCAGACGGCACGTCTGTGATGGACCTTACGTGGTTCAACGGCGGCAAGTATGCCAAGAAGGCATACCGGCCCGGCACGATGTACATCGTCTTCGGCAAGCCAACGGTGTTCAACGGGCGCATCAACGTGGTGCACCCCGACATCGACCAGGCCGACACGCTGGAGCTTTCGGCAATGGGGCTGCAGCCATATTACTCTACTACGGAGAAGATGAAGAAGGCCGGGCTGACTTCGCGTGCCATCGAACGGCTCACCAAGAGCCTCGTCGAGCGTATGAAAGAGCCCCTGGCCGAGACGCTGACCGACGAGATGGTGGCCCGTCTCCACATGATGGGGCGCGACGCAGCCCTGCGCACAATACACTATCCGAAAGACGCGCGCGAGCTTGAACGGGCCCGCGCCAGGCTCAAGTTTGAAGAACTTTTCTACGTCCAGCTGGGCATAGTGCGCTATGCCAGCGACCAAAGGCGCAAGTACCGGGGCTACGTGTTCCCCCGTGTGGGCGAATGCTTCAACACGTTCTACAGCCATTACCTTCCGTTCCCGCTCACCGAGGCGCAGAAGCGCGTCATCCGCGAGATACGCCGCGACGTGGGCTCTGGCCGCCAGATGAACCGCCTCTTGCAGGGCGACGTGGGCTCGGGCAAGACGCTCGTGGCGCTCATGTCAATGCTGCTGGCCGTCGACAACGGCTACCAGGCGTGCATCATGGCGCCTACGGAGATATTGGCCGAGCAGCACCTGGCAACCATACGCAGTTTTCTCGGCGACATGCCCTTGCGCGTGGAGCTTCTAACGGGCATGGTCAAGGGGCGGCAGCGCCGCGATGTGCTCGGGGCGCTGGCCGAGGGCAAAATCGACATTTTGGTGGGGACGCATGCCATTATCGAAGATTCGGTTCACTTTGCGCGCCTCGGTTTCGTCGTGGTCGACGAGCAGCACCGCTTCGGGGTGGCGCAGAGGGCCAAGCTGTGGGGCAAGAGCGCCAACCCGCCACACATACTTGTCATGACGGCCACGCCCATACCGCGCACGCTGGCCATGACTCTCTACGGTGACCTCGACGTGAGCGTCATCGACGAGCTGCCGCCCGGGCGCAAGCCTGTGCTCACGCAGCACGTCTACGACACCCGGCTGACGGCCCTCTACGACAGCATTCGCCGGCAGATAAGGCTCGGGCGGCAGGCATACATAGTGTTCCCGCTCATCGAGGAGAGCGAGAAGAGCGACCTGCGCAACCTTGAAGAGGGGTTCGAGGTGCTCAGCCAGGCCTTTCCCGAGTTCAGGCTGAGCAAGGTGCACGGCAGGATGAAGCCGGCCGAGAAGGATGCCGAGATGCAGCGTTTCGTCAATGGCGAGACACAGATACTCGTGGCCACGACGGTGATAGAGGTGGGGGTGAACGTGCCCAATGCGTCGGTGATGGTCATACTCGACGCACAGCGCTTCGGCTTGTCGCAGCTACACCAGCTGCGCGGGCGCGTAGGCCGCGGGGCCGACCAGTCGTACTGCATCCTGGTCACCCCCAACAAGCTGAGCGACGACACGCGAAAGCGCATCGACATCATGTGCGATACGACCGACGGGTTCCGCATCGCAGAGGCCGACCTCAAGCTCCGCGGCCCCGGCGACCTTGAGGGAACGCAGCAGAGCGGCATGGCTTTCGACCTTAAGATTGCCGACATAGCCCGCGACGGGCAGCTCGTGCAGATGGCGCGCGACGAGGCACGCCGCATCATCGACGACGACCCGGAGTGTGGCAAGGAGCGCTACGCACTGTTGTGGAGCCGCTTGCGCGAGCTACGCAGAAACGAAATAAACTGGGGGGCAATCTCCTGACGGCTCTCCGTGCGGCGTCTTCTCAGCTTTGGGGCGTTTTTGTGGCGATTCATTTCCGGGTGTGTTTGTCTTTCGGAAATATTCCAATGATAAGTATTTGAGTATCAGTGAGTTTGCAAAACGGCCCGTTTCGGATTGCAAAACAACCGGTCTTGCTGTCCGGAACGGGCCGTTTGGCGTTCCCGTTTGGCCTCTTTGGCCAGGCCTTGCGGCCGGGGCTGTGCGTCGGCGGCTTGCAGGCGTCGCTGCCACATGGGGCGGGCCACTGTGCGCTTGCGTTTGTTTGCTGGGCCGACCCAACCCGAAACAAGAGAGGCGGAACGCCACTGCAGTGGTGTTCCGCCTCCTTATGGCAGTGGGGCATGGCCCCGTTGCATGTGTCAGTCGAGCTGTGCCAGCTTGTTGTCGCTGCCGAGCACGTCGAGAATCTTGTGCTTGTACATTTCCTCCATGAGGTCGCGAGCCGGTCCGCAGTACTTGCGCGGGTCAAACTCTGCGGGCTTCTCGGCCAAAGTCTTGCGCACTGCAGCGGTGAAGGCAAGGCGAGAGTCGGAGTCGATGTTAATCTTGCAGACAGCGCTGTTGGCAGCCTTGCGCAACTGCTCCTCGGGTATTCCGACAGCGTCGGGCAGCTTGCCGCCGTACTGGTTGATCATGTCAACATACTCCTGGGGCACAGATGAAGAGCCGTGGAGCACGATGGGGAATCCGGGCAGCTTCTGCATTATCTCGTCGAGCACGTCGAATGCCAATGGCGGGGGCACCAGGCGGCCTGTCTTCGGGTCGCGGGTGCACTGCTCCGGCTTAAACTTGTAGGCGCCGTGTGATGTGCCTATGGAGATGGCCAGCGAGTCAACGCCGGTCTTTGTCGTAAAGTCAATAACCTCTTCGGGCTTGGTGTAATGCGAAACCTCGGATGCAACTTCGTCCTCAACGCCTGCAAGCACGCCCAGCTCGCCCTCGACGGTAACGTCATACTGGTGGGCATAGTCTACAACTTGCTTCGTGAGGGCCACGTTTTCGTCGTAAGGCAGTGACGAACCGTCTATCATTACCGACGAGAAACCCATGTCAACGCAGTTCTTGCAAAGCTCGAAGCTGTCGCCATGGTCAAGGTGCAGTGCTATCTCGGGGTGATTGCAGCCAAGCTCTTTTGCATATTCAACGGCACCCTCGGCCATGTAGCGAAGCAGAGTCTGGTTGGCGTAGTTGCGCGCTCCCTTTGACACTTGCAGGATAACAGGCGACTTCAGTTCTGACGTTGCCTTGATAATGGCCTGCAGCTGCTCGAGGTTGTTGAAGTTGAATGCGGGCACAGCCCATCCGCCATTGATGGCTCTCTTAAACATCTCGCGTGTGTTCACGAGACCTAAAGACTTGTAGTTTACCATAATTTTATTGTTTGATTGAGTGTATCCTTTTTCTTTTCTGACCGCAAAGTTACCATTTTAATTTTGCACTCCCAAAGTTTTGCATCTGTTTTCGTGTGACGGTAACGTTACTTTTTCATTAATTTGCATTACTCTTTGCTTTCGGCGGCCTTTTGCAAGCCAAACTTTGCAATGTCGGGGCTTTGCCGTCAGTGTGCTGTGGCGGCCGTTTCGCCTGGCGATAAAAAAAGGGGCTCCGCCGAGCCCCAAATCTTTTAAACCTTAAATCTAATACTATGAAAAACACTTTCCGCAAAGATAGCTTTTTGTTTCCATTGCGCAATGCCGGTCGAACTTATTTCGGTAGACCCTGATGTTTTCTTGATTTAAATCAATTATTTCCTATTTCGGCAATTATATTGCCCAATAGGAATGTTGCGTTTTGGTTTCTTGCCACTCCCGGGGTTATCTTATAAGTATATGTTATCTTGTCGGCGAGCCCTATCTCGAAGCACCAGTTGTGGAACGTTTGCGGCTTTTCGTCGGCCATTTTCGACAGTTCGAGGTCGTGGGTGGCAATCACCCCGCTTACGGGTAGCGTCGAGATGGCTTTCAGGAACATCCGCGAGCCGTTCAGTTTGTCGAGCGAATTGGTGCCCTTGAGAATCTCGTCGAGTATTATCAGCGTGTGTTCCGACTGCTTGCAACTGCTGATGAGCTGTTTCAGGCGCAGCAGTTCGGCGTTGAAGTAGCTTATTCCGTGGCTCAGGTCGTCGCTTGTGCGCATGCTGCAGAACAGGTTGAACACCGTTGTGCGCATCGACTTGGCGAACACCGGCATGCCGTTCATGGCCAGGATGTAGTTCACCCCGATTGAGCGGAGGAAGGTACTCTTGCCTGCCATGTTGGCTCCTGTGACGATATAGTAGTTCTTCTCGGCTATGCTGAAGTCGTTGCACACGGCCTTCTCGCCCAGGAAAGGGTGCCAGATGGCCTTTGCCTCGAGGCTCACCCCGGGCTTGCTGCTTATCAGGGCGGTGGTTGCCGCCGGTTCGTTGTAGCTGAATGTGGCCATGCTTACGAGCGCGTCGAGTTCGCTAACGGCGTCTATCCACTGCTCGGTGTGCCTCATGTGGCGCCGTTGCCAGCCCAGGAAGCGCCTTACGAGGAAGAAGTCGCTGAGCAGCAAGGTGTCGAATGCTATTAGTCCAAGCACGTTTGCCCGCCTGTCGAGGCCGTCGAGCATTGCCTGCAGCTCGCGGAACGACTGTCGGGCGCTGTCTGCGTCGGTAGCTCCGTTGCCGTTGCCGTCGTGTGCCGTGACCATTTCGCGCAGCTCGGTTGTTGCCGTCAGTTCGGTGAGCTCGGCGTAGGCCTTGAGTTGTTTGCGCAGGTTGTTCACCGCCTTGCTTATCAGTCGCAGTGGCTTGGAGCACACGAGGTAGACCAGTGCGAACTGTGTCACGCCCCAGGTTATGGGCACCCCGGCCTCCATGTCGGTGGTGGCGGCCATCAGTATGGTGGCCATGAACCCCGCGATGGCCATCCACGCCACTGCCACGGCCACCGGCGAGAGCGCAAACCGCGGTATGGCCATGTTGCGTGCCTGGTTGAGTGCCTCTTTCACCGCAGGCGTGTCGATGTGCCCGTGGCGCCTGTGAGCCATGAACTCCGTGCGCAGCGGCTCCATTGCAGCCAGCCTGCTTATGGCCTGTCGCCGCCTGTCGGCCGTGGCTTTGGCCTTTTCCGGGTCGGCAGAGTCGATGGTTGACAGATGCCGTGCCAGGCAGTCGGCGCCTCCGCTTGTCACGGTGCGGCATATGCGATGGTACAGCGAGAGGGGCCCGAAGATGTCCATGTCGTAGGTGAACGGATGCTTCGGGTCGGCGTAGCGGCTGCCGTCGTCGAATGCCGAGAAGTCGCCCTGCAGGTATTTCAGTTCGTTGCAGTATGCTTCGTGGCGGCTTTCCTGCTTCTCTATGAGCCGGCCGTTGGCCACGTCGCGCCTGCGTGTCACAATGTATGCGGCCAGCATGGCGGCCGCCAGGGCCGGCCATGCCCATCCGCCCCACACGGTATAGGCCGCCACCGAGCAGATGGCTGCGATGAACGTGAACAGTTCTGTGCCCAGAAACAGTCCGTTTTTGCGTTTCAGCCGGCTGATGTATGCAGCCAGGACGTTGGCGTTGGCGGTGTAGAAATTGCGTAAGTCGTCTTTTGTCATGCTCTGGTTGTTGTCTTGTTTGGCTGCAAAATTACAGCATTCCGTTCTTTTTGTCAGTCATGGTTAATATGGTTTAACAGATGTAATGGTGCTGATAGCATAATTTATAGGTTGTGGTTTGTTGGCCGTTAGTCTATTTTGGCGTAACTTTGCACGCCGGTAGTAGCCCCGGCGGCTGTGCCCCCGGAAGGGCATGCCGCCCCGGCCCGCTTCCGCCAAGAACCGAACAGCATAAACAAAAGGATATGGATAACGCATACATTAAGTCGTTTCCCGACGTCATGTCGGGCAAGAAGATACTATATGTCCACGGTTTTGCATCGTCGGGCCAGTCGGGCACAGTGGCCAGGCTGCGCGAGTTGCTGCCCGGGGCCGTGGTTGTGGCCCCCGACCTGCCCATACATCCGGCCGAGGCCATGGACTTGCTGCACAGCGTTTGCGACTCCGAGAGGCCCGACCTCGTTGTCGGCACGTCGATGGGAGGCATGTATGCAGAGATGCTCTACGGCTTCGACCGCATATTGGTGAACCCCGCTTTCAGGATGGGCGAGACCATACTGAAGAACGGCATGCTCGGCAAGGTGACGTTTCTCAACCCCCGCGCCGACGGCATGAAGGAGTTTATGATGACCAAGCAGTTGCAGGAAGAGTACCGCGAGACTACCGAACGCTGCTTCACCGGGCCCGTTGCCGGCGACCAGGGGCGCGTCTGGGGGCTCTTCGGGATAGAAGATCCCGTGGTGCACACCTACGACTTGTTTGCCTCTCACTATGCCAATGCGCTGCGCTTCCACGGCGAGCACCGCATGAACGACAGCATACTGCTCCACTCGGTGCTGCCGGTGGTGCAGTGGATTGACGACCGCCAGCGCCGGCGGCAGCGCAACATCGTGTACATAGGCATAGAGCAGACCATGGAGCACGACTGGCGTCCGCTGTCGAGCGTGGTAAAGGCCGTGCGCTTCTTGCTCGAGTGGTACGACGTTTATTTCGTCGGGGCGTTGCCACCGGCCGACGGCGGCTATGCCGGGCGCGTGTCGCAGTGGGTGTTCGAGACCGTCGGCGTGCCCTCGTTCCGCCACGTCGTGTTCACCAACCGCAAAGACCTGCTCTATGGCGACTACCTTATCGACGCCAGCGCCGACGGAGGCTCGGCCTCGTTCATGGGCACCCGCATCGACTTCGGGTCGGATGCGTTCAAGACCTGGGAGGAGGTGATAGAATACTTTGGGCGGCTCGGCGGCCAGTGACGGCCCGGACACAGGTGTGCCGGCGCCCGTGGCATGCCTCCGCGCCGCGCCGTGGCAGCCCTTGCCCGCGCTGTCGGAGCTTGCTGCCGCGCCGACGGCCGACGGCCGCGGGCGCTGTTTGTGCAGCCCGCGGCCGTCGTTGCATAAAGCAACAGGTGCGCCCGGCAATTGCCACGGGCGCACCTGCTGACATCCCGTCTCCCGACGTGACATCGTCAAAATCATGATGTGAAAAGTCTTAACGCCTTAAGACGACTTGCTTAATCAGATCTCTATTGCATCTATCAACTAAAATCCATTATGGCTAACTTATCTCCTTTATTGCGCATCTGCCCCCGGCGGCGTGGCCGTCGGTGGCCGCCATGTCGCCGTTGCGCTTGTGGGTGGTCTCCACCGACGACTCGTCGATATTGACAGACTCGTCGCGGAAGTATGTCTGGACGTCGACTTCAGGGCGCAACTTGTCGCCGCTTACCGACAGCCGGTAAACCGTCTTGGTGGAACCCTGTACGAACGTGAGCACGCATTCGTAGCTTTCGCCCCTCTGTTCGCGCTCCACGTTGGTTGCCGAGCGCGCCTCGGCCTCGAAGGCTTCGCGCAGTGCGTTGGCCACGGTGCCCCCCTGGCTGTAGAAGTGGAAGTTTTTTGTCTCCATGCCCACGCGCCGTGTCTTCGGGTCGCGCTTCACTATGCGGTCTGTCATCACGTTTTTGCTTTCCAGGTCGCGTATCTGTTCTTCGATGCGCGCTTGCGCCAGTGCCGCCGTGGTGGCAGCCAGGCACAGTAGCAGCGATGCCACGGCTCTGGTGCACATTGTTTTCATTGCAGTTGTCATATCGTAGGTCTGTTGCTGTTTTGCTTGTTTTCGTTCTCCATCATCTTGAATATCTCCTTCGGCGACATCCTTCCGATGCCCTTGTACCTGTTGCCCAGCGCGCAGGCCTCGTGCTCTATGCGGCGCAGTTCGGGCATTATCACCTTCAGGTCGGTTATCTTCTTGCCCCCTCTCACTATGTAGCTGCCGCTGTATATGGCATACATCCGTTCGGTTTTGGCGTGGTGTTGGTAGGCTACGGCGGCCCCGGCAACTATCAGCACCGCTGCGGCGGCCCCGGCGGCAACCTTGGCCCACATCGGCACCGTGCGCGCGCGGCGCCCTTCCGGCTCGGCCACTGGCGGCAGTGGTGCAGCCATGCCGCCTGCATACCATTCGAACATGGCCTTGTACTTATGCAGGTGGCTTGCCACTCGGCTGCCGGTGAAGTAGTCGTAGAGCCGGCGTTCCTCTTCGTTGCTTGTCGCCCCGTCGAGGAATTTCGCTACGAGCTGTTCCATTATCTTGTCTTTATCCATAGCTCTGTCTATTCGTTTACGAAGTGTTTCAATATGTTGCGCCTTGCCCTCGACAGGTTTTGCCTCACGGCCTCGGGCGAGCTGCCCGTGAGCCTGGCTATCTCGCCCACCTCCATGCCTTCGGTGTGCTTCATCCTGAGCACTGCCTGCTGTGTGTCGGGCAGGGCGTCTATGAGCCTTGCCACGCGCTCTTCGTCTTCCTGCTCGATTAGCGATGCCTCGGGCGTCTGGTCGGTGGCGGTGTCGGCGGGGCGCGCCTCGGCCAGCGGCACCGTTGCCTTGCGCATTTTGTTGAGGCTCAGCCGGCGGGCCATCACCACGGCCAGCGCTTCTGTGGAACGGTATTCTTCGAGCCGGTCGTGCATGACCCAGAGCTTGAGCACCACCTCCTGGGCTATGTCTTCGGCGTCGGCTGCGTCGGAAACATACCTCATGGCTTCGTGGTGCAGGCGTGGGCGTATGCGCCCGACCTCAATCTCGAACTCCTTTTGTTCCATATACATCTATCAGACACGGCCGGTGGCGGTTTGTGACATTGGTTGCTGTCTATTTAAACTATTTTAATAAATGCATGGACGTTGCCGAATGGTTATGGCGGGGTGCCGTGAGTTGGGCTTGCCTGTGGTCGCCCGGCGTTGGCTGACAGCTGCTTTGGTGGGTGCTGCCGGCCAAGCTCATGACCGGGCGCAGCTGGTTGCAGCTCCTTCCAACTCCTTCTTACTCCCCAATAACTCGTTTTAACTACCCAAATACCTCCTTCTGCCTCCCCTCATTTGGCCCAATGCCGATTTTCATTTTATTTAAATGGGCTCTTGCTTTGCAACACTCCGCGTGTCAATATTATTGATGTGGCAAATCCGTTTTGGCCACTTAGTGTAACCGGTTGGATTTCAGTGCGTTGGCAAACGGGTCGGGACAGCCTGCAAAACGGCCCGTATTGCCCTGCCGAACGGGCCGTTCGGTGTGCCTGTATGGTCCGTTTGGCTCGACAGTTTGGCCGTCGGCTGTGGCCGCTGCTGCCGTTTGTAAACATTGTTCCCTTCCGCTTCGGTTTTCTGCAGGGCCGCGGCGGCTGTGGCTCGGCTCGGGCCCGGCGCGATGTTGCGGCCGGAGGCGTTTTGCCCCTGCCACCTGATGGCATGCCGATAATATAATTATGTGGAAATGTTAAATCACCGATTTGGCAGAAAAAACATGCGCGTATGCTTGCCGTATTGCATGTTTTGTACTATCTTTGCGGTGTACTAATACAGTGGTACACTATGGGTCGATAATTAAAACGATAGAAAATCATGATAGAAGTAAGCAACATCTGTTTCAAGTATCCCGGGAGCAAGCGTCCCGTGTTCACCGATTTCAGTGTCAGCATGGCCCCGGGGCGTGTCTACGGGCTGCTGGGCAAGAACGGCACGGGCAAGTCGACGCTTCTTTATCTCATGGCCGGACTGCTGCGCCCACGGTCGGGCAGCGTTTGTGTCGATGGCGTCGAGGCATCAAAAAGGCGTGCCGACATGCTCCGCGAGATGTTCGTCGTGCCCGAAGAATTCTTCCTGCCCGACGTCACCCTCGATGCCTACGTGCGCATCAACGCCCCGTTCTACCCGCGCTTCAGCCGCGAGGTGCTCGACGCCTGCCTTGCCGACTTCGAGCTGCCCGGCCGGTTGCGGCTCGGCAAGCTGTCGATGGGGCAGAAGAAAAAGGTGTACATGAGCTTCGCCCTGGCCGCCGGCACGCGCCTGGTGCTGATGGACGAGCCCACCAACGGGCTCGACATACCGTCGAAAAGCATCTTCCGCCGTGTGGTGGCGCGCCATTTCACCGACGACCGCACGTTCGTCATATCCACCCACCAGGTGCACGACGTGGAGCAACTGATAGACCATCTGCTCATCATATCCACCGGCGGTATGTTGCTCGACGCCTCGGTGGCCGACGTGTGCGGGCGCTATTCGTTTGAGCTGAGGCAGCCGGGCGAGCCTCTCGGCGGCGTGGTCTACGCCGAACCCTCGCTGCAGGGCAACCTCGTCATGGCCCGCCGCCAGGCCGGTTGGCCCGAGACGCAACTCAACCTCGAACTGCTGTTCAACGCCGTGGTGCAAGGCAAGCTGCCTGCCGGCAGCCTTGCAGGAGGGGAGGAGGTGTGAATATGCAATGCTTCTGCAGCCCGTTTGTAGTGCCTGTGTGCCAATTAAGCCGTGGCCTACCGCAGTTTCCGGCGTATGCAGTTGGTGAATGGAAAGTGGTTTAACATATAAATCAGGAATAGAAAATCATGGATACATATTTTGACATAAGGCGTTTCGGCCGCTTGATGCGTTACGACCTTGTGGCCAACTCGCGCCACTTGGCCTTTCTTCTCATCGCTGTCAGCGTGGGATTGTACGCATTGTTGTTCCTCAATTTCTACAAGGCGTTCACCGTCACCTATAGTGTCGGTGAAATGGAAAGCCGTGTCGGCGACATTGCCTCGTTCTTTCTGTTGGTGCTCTTTGTCTTTTCGGTCTACAGTCCGAGCCTTGTCTGCTCGCGCCTCAGCGACAAGGCAGCGTCCACGGCATACTGGCTGCTGCCCGCCTCGCCGCTCGAGAAGTTTTTGGTGCGCTTCTTGCTGTCGGCGTTCGGCGCTGTCGGTCTGGTGGTGTGCGCCATGCTTATGGCCGATGCGCTCTTCATGCTCACATGCCTTGCCGCAGGCTTGCCCGGCGTAACCTCGGTGTCGCTGGCCGTGGCCGGGCTCTTGGGCGACACGCTCGGGGCGTTCGCCCGCCGCGAAATGCCGCCGGGGCCGGGCGGTTGGTGGCTTTTGGTGGTGCTGTGGCTTACGTTTGCCATGTCGAGGGCGCTCAGCCTGCTTTGCGGCGTGGTGTTCCGCCGCAGGGCGCTGCTGCTCACTGTGCTCCTGTCGGTGGTGGTGAGCATGGGCTATGCCGCCATGGGCGGCGACTGGATAGGCGCGCTCTACTGGTCGGCCTATGGCTCGCCGGTGTCGGCGGCGTGGCTGTCGCTGTCGCTTCTGGCCGTCACGGTGTGCTGCTACCTGCTTGCCTACCGCCTGTTTTGCCGCATACAGATTGTAGGGCGCAAATGGATAAGCCTATGACAACGTTCAATCCCGACAAGCCCATCTACCTGCAGATGGCCGAACGGCTGTGCGACGAGATACTGGCCGGCACCTACAGCGACGACGACCGCGTGCCCAGCGTGCGCGAATATGCCGTGATGCTCGAGGTGAACACCAACACGGCGGTGAAGGCTTACGACGCCCTTGCGCGCGACAACGTGATTTACAACCGCCGCGGACTGGGCTACTTCGTGTCTCCCGGCGCCCGCGGGCGCATACTCAGTGCCCGCCGTCGCGATTTCATGGACCACACCCTGCCGTCGGTATTCCGCGACATGAGGCTGCTCGGGATATCCATCGGCGACATCGTAGGCGCGTGGCAGGCCACAGTCGGCGGGCAGGGCGACCAGCCTGGCGGCAGCGACGGCGGCCAGGGATAAACGCCCCTGCGTATGGCAAATATGACCATTGGACGATAAAAAAGATGGATAAATGTTGCTGAGCGTGCAACATTTTGCCTTAACTTTGCGTCTATAATATGTCAGTAGTAGCAATAACACAGAGCTGCCGGGCCCGCACCGTGGGGTAAAAGCCAGCAGGGGCGGGGCCGGCATACATATATTATTATGGTAATACACATCAAAGACCTCAACAAGACATACCAGGGAGCGCAGCCGCTCCACGTGCTCAAGGGCATCAACCTCGACATAGAGCGGGGCGAGTTTGTGTCAATCATGGGCGCGTCGGGCTCGGGCAAGTCGACGCTGCTCAACATACTGGGCATACTCGACAACTACGACACGGGCGAATACCGCCTTGGCGGCGAGCTGATATGGAACCTTAGCGAGAGGCGCGCGGCCGAATACCGCAACCGCATGATAGGTTTCGTGTTCCAGTCGTTCAACCTCATCAGCTTCAAGACAGCCGTAGAGAACGTCGAACTGCCCCTCTACTACCAGGGAGTGGGCCGCCGCGAGCGCCGCCGTCGGGCCATGGACTACCTCGACCGGCTGGGGCTGGCCGCCTGGGCCACCCACTATCCGGGCGAGATGTCGGGCGGACAGCGCCAGCGTGTGGCCATAGCCCGCGCCCTGATAACGCGCCCCGAGCTCATACTGGCCGACGAACCTACGGGCGCCCTCGACTCGAAGACGAGCGTAGAGGTGATGCAGCTGCTCAAGGAACTGAACGAACAGCAGGGCATGACCATCGTCGTGGTGACCCACGAGAGCGGAGTGGCCAACGAGACCAACCGCATCGTGCACATACGCGACGGCGTAATCGGGCTCATAGAAGACAACCATGAACACCATGCCTCGCCGTTCGGGGCGGGCGGCCTGATGAAATGACGACAATAAAGCAAGCCATATATGCGCGACATCTTTACTGAAATATGGGCGACAGCCAGGCGCAACAAGCTGCGCACGGCGCTCACCGGCTTCTCGGTGGCGTGGGGAATATTCATGCTCATCTTCCTGCTCGGGGCGGGCAACGGCCTTATCAACGCCCAGATGCAGAGCACAGACCGCTACCTGGCCAGTTCGATGGTGGCATTCGGGGGCCGCACCTCGAAGCCCTATGCGGGCTTGGGGAGCGGCCGCGGCATATCGCTGCGCGAGCAAGACATGGCCACCACCGACAGCGTGTTTGCCGGGGTGGTGGGCGATGTAGGCGCCGTCTACGACCATGGAGGCGTCACCCTCTCGGCCGGGGCAAACTACATGGCGGGCCAGACGCTGAGCGGTGTCTACCCGGTGGATCGCGACATTAACAAGACAGAGGTGGTGGAAGGCCGCTTCATCAACGACATCGACATGCGCGAGCGGCGCAAGGTGGCCGTGATAAGCGAAGACCAGGCGCGCGAGCTGTGGCCCCACGGGGGCTCGCCCGTGGGCAAATACGTCAAGGCCGACGGCCTTATGTGGCGTGTGGTGGGCGTCTACAGGGGCGACGGCATGATGAAGGCCTCCGACGTCTACTGCCCCCACGCCACCGTTTTCGCCATCTACAGCACCGACAGCCGCGTGGGCAACATCGAGTTTACGTTCGACGGGCTCGAGACGGAGCAGCAGAACAACGACTTCGAGGCCGACTACAGGGCCAAGCTGAACCTGAACCACAGCGCAGCACCCGACGACGACAACGCCGTGTGGCTGTGGAACCGCTTCATGGACAACATTCAGATGGCCCGGGGCATGGGCATACTGCGCACGGCGCTGTGGGTTGTGGGCTTGCTGACGCTGCTTAGCGGCGTGGTGGGCGTGAGCAACATCATGCTCATCACCGTGAGGGAGCGCACCCGCGAGTTTGGCATACGCAAGGCCATCGGGGCCCGCCCGTGGTCTATATTGCGGCTCATAATAATAGAAAGCGTGGTCATGACCACATTGTTTGGCTATGTGGGCATGCTATGCGGCATCGCCGCAAACGAGTATATGAACGCCACGATAGGCCGCACGGAGGTAGACACGGGCCTGTTCAAGGCCACAATGTTTGTCAATCCCACCGTGGGCGTCGACGTGTGCATAGAGGCCACGCTCGTGATGGTGCTGGCCGGCACGCTGGCCGGGCTGGTGCCTGCGCGCCGGGCTGCCCGCGTGAGGCCCATCGAGGCGCTCAAGGAAAACTGACGGCGGCGGCAAACAATGCCGACAAAATAGAGGCCGCCCGGCATCGCTCGCGCCACGGCGCGGCCAAACGGCACATATCGCGCCGCAAGACGGCCTATTCGGCAGTGCAGAACGGGCCGTTTGGCCGTGCAATACGGCCCGTATCGCAAAGCCTTGAGAATCAGTATGATGGGCAGGGCGGCGCGGATGGCGAAAAATAATTACACAAGGCAGTTTCCGCCGGGGGAGCGGCCGGGGCCGAGACGCAACGCGCAGGCCTGGCGGCAGTGGCAGGGCGGCGCGGCGGCCGCCACAGCGGCATACAGTGAAACACAGGCCGATGGCCTGATAAAGAAATGCGATTATGAATTTCAGAGAGATAATAGATTCGCTCATGCGCAACAAGAGCCGCAGCATACTGACCGGTTTCGGGGTGTTCTGGGGCGTGTTCATGCTCATTGTACTCATCGGCGGGGGCAACGGGCTGAGGGAATTGCTGCAGAACAACTTCGCCGGGTTTGCCACAAACTCGGCCATGGTGTGGGCCCAGCCCACGTCGAAGGCATACCGTGGGCTGCCCAAAGGGCGCAGCTGGAGCATGGACTACCGCGACGTGGAGCGCCTGGCCAGGCAGGTGCCGCAGCTCGACAGGGTGGCGCCGGTGCTTTTCGTGGGCGGCAAGAGGGCTGTCAACGGCGAGCACACCGCCTCATGCAACGTGTCGGGCGTGACGCCGGAATATGCCGACATACAGACACCCAAGATACGCTACGGCCGCTATCTCAATGCCCTCGACATGGAGCAGGGGCGCAAGGTGTGCGTCATTGGCAAGCGCATTTACAACGACCTGTTTCCCGAAGGGGGCGACCCGTGCGGCCATTCCATGCGCATCGATTCCGTTTACTACGAGATTGTGGGCGTAGACTTCCGTACCGGCAACTCCGTCAGCGTCGGTGGGCCTGTAGACGAGAACGTGTCGGTGCCCATAACCGTGGTGCAGCGGGCCTACAACCGTGGCTCGCAGGTCGACGTCATAGCCGTCACGGGGCGCCGCGGGGTGGTGATGAGCAAACTGACCGGGCGCATCCGCAGTGTGGTGGCGCGCTCCCACAATGTTGACCCCACCGACGAGCAGGGCGTGATGGTGTTCAACACCGAGGTGCTTTTCGCCATGCTCGACAATCTTTTCCGCGGTGTCAACTTCCTGGTGTGGCTCGTTGGCACGGGCACGCTGCTGGCCGGGGCCATCGGGGTGAGCAACATCATGATGGTAACGGTAAAGGAGCGCACCTCGGAAATAGGCATACGGCGGGCCATAGGGGCCACGCCGCGCATGATTCTCGGGCAGATAGTGGCCGAGAGCGTGGTGCTCACGGCCGTTGCCGGCATGAGCGGCATCATGCTGGGCGTGGCCATCCTGCAGATGATAGAGCTGGGCTCTACCACCGACGGCATAGCCGCAGCCCGCTTCCAGGTAGACTTCTCTACGGCTTTCGCGGCCGCGTCGATGCTCTGCCTGCTCGGCGGACTGGCCGGACTGGCCCCTGCCTGGAGGGCAATGAAGGTGAAGCCCGTAGACGCCATGCGCGAGGAGTAGGGCCGAAGCGTGCCTCTACGGCCCTGGGCCGCATCAGTATGGGCTGCCTCTGCGAGGCGTGGCGGCCTGGAAAGCCACTGTTCCCGGCTTGTGGGCAGATGTAAATGTAACTTAACAACAACAGATATGAGAAGATATTCCAAACTCATTGTTGCGGCACTGGTGGCCGTGGCATTCATCGGGACATTTGTGTTCCTCTATCAGAAATCGCGGCCGAAGCCTGTGGTGTATACCGAACTGAAGGCCACGGTAGGCGACATACGCAAGACAACCATCGTCACCGGGAAGATTGAACCGCGCGACGAGGTGAGCGTAAAGCCGCAGATAAGCGGCATAATAAGCCAGATCATGAAGGAGCCGGGCGACAGGGTAGAGGCCGGCGAGGTCATCGCCAAGGTGAAGGTGATACCCGACATGAGCCAGCTTAGCTCCGCACAGAGCCGTGTCAGGCTGGCCGAGATAAACCTGAAGCAGGCCACCACCGACTTCGGGCGAGAGAAGGCGCTCTACGAACGCCGCCTGGTGAGCGACGACGAGTACGACAAGGTGAGGCAGGCCATGGAGCAGGCGCGCGAAGAGAAGGCCGCCGCAGAAGACGCGCTGCAGGTGGTGCGCGACGGCATGTCGCGCAGCAACGCCAACGCCAGCTCCACTCTCATACGCTCGACTATATCGGGCATCATTCTCGACATCCCTGTCAAGGTGGGCAATTCGGTCATACTGAGCAACACGTTCAACGACGGTACGACCATAGCCACGGTGGCCGACATGGGCGACTTGATATTCCGTGGCAATGTGGACGAGACGGAAGTGGGCCGCCTCGCTGTCGGAAAGCACATGAAGATTACCGTGGGGGCGCTGGAGAACCTTTCGTTCGATGCCGTGCTGGAGTACATCTCACCCAAGGCTGTCGAGAACAACGGAGCCAATCAGTTTGAGATCAAGGCGGCGGTGAGGCTCGACGGCAAGGGCCGCATGCGCTCGGGCTACAGCGCCAACGCCGAGATTGTGCTCGACGAGGCCCGCCATGTGCTTACCGTGCCGGAGAGTGCGATAGAGTTCAAGGGCGACTCCACGCTGGTTTATGTGGCCCGGGGCGAAGGCAAGGAGCGGCAGTATGTGAGCCGCAGCGTAACGACGGGCCTGAGCGACGGGGTGAAGATAGAGGTTAAAAGCGGGCTCAAGGCCGGCGACATCGTGCGCGGGCCGCAGCAGGTGGCCAGCGATGACAATTGACGGGAGGCAAGGCTATGGTGCATAACAGGATTTTCGTTATCGTGGCGGCGCTCTCGCTGGGTTCTGCAAGCGCTGTGGCGCAGCAGGGCGAAGCCACCCCCGGCAGGGCCGAATGGACGCTGGCCGAGTGCATTGACCGTGCGCTGGAGCGCAACATCAGCATTAAGCAGAGCCAGAACAGGCGCATGCAGCAAGACGTGCAGCTAAACACCGACAAGTGGAGCCGCTTGCCCTCGGTCGACGCTTCGGCCGGGCAGAACTTCTCGTTCGGCCGCGGACTGACCGAAGACAACACATATACAAACACCAACACGAGCAGCACGTCGTTCTCTGTCGGCGCAAGCGTGCCGCTGTTTACCGGGATGAGGATAACCAACTCGATAAAGCTGGGGCGCCTGAACCTTGAGGCGGCCACGGCAGACCTTGAGAAAGCCGGCAACGACGTGCGGGTGCAGGTGGCCCAGGCCTATGTGCAGGCGCTCTACGACATGGAGGTTGTGGGCGTGGCATGCCGCCAGGTGGCCATCGACTCCATGCAGGTGGAGCGGCTGCGGGCCATGAAGAGCCACGGCAAGGCAAGCCCGGCAGACCTCTCGCAGCAGGAAGCCACGCTGGCGCAAAGCCGTCTCACGGCGACGCAAGCAGAGGGAAACCGCAGCCTGTCGCTGCTTGCGCTGTCGCAATTGCTCGAACTTCAGTCGGCCGAAGGCTTTGCCATAGCGTTGCCCGACACCGCCGGGATGGAGGCGCGGTGCTCGTCGCTGCCCGCCGCCGATGCTGTCTATGCCGAGGCTTTGGGCATAATGCCCGAGGTGAAGGCCGAGCAGATACGCCTGAAGGGGGCCGACTACAGTGTCAAGGTGGCCCAGGCTGCATTCTATCCGCAACTGTCGCTCACGGCTGGGCTGGGCACTAACTACTACCGTACGTCGGGGTATAGTTCCTCAAGCTTTGCCGCCCAGATGCGAAACAACTTCAGCCAGTATGTGGGCCTGAGCCTCAATGTGCCGCTGTTCAACCGCTTCCAGACCCGTAACAGCGTGAGGGCAGCCCGCATAGACAGGCAGACACAGGAGCTGCAACTGGAAAACGTGAAGAAGAACCTGTACAAAGAGATACAGACGGCCTGCCTCAATGCGCGCAACGCTGGCGCAAAATATGTCAGTTGCAGGGCGGCCCTGCGCAGCTTTGAAGACGCTTTCAGCCTGACACAGGCAAAATATGAGAACGGCAAGGCTACCATAACAGAGTTCAACGAGGCCAAGAACAACCTCATGAAGGCACAGAGTGACCTGGCGCAGTCGCGCTACGAGTATCTGTACCAGGTGGCTTTGGTCGACTTCTATCGCGGCCGCCAACTTGCCTTCTGACCTCATCCTGCCGCCACGGAGGCAAGTGCTGATACGACAGGCGTGCCACCCGGAGACTCCGGGTGGCACGCTTCTTGTTGCCGGTGGGCTGCCGTCGGGGGCGCAAATGGCGTCCGCGGCAATGCCATTGGCCCATGGCTTACCTTACGACGGTGCATTTCCCGTCTATGATGTATATGCCTTTGGGCAGCCGGCCGATGTCTTTCCTGTCAAGGCCGAGGGCCACAGGACGCCCGCCGAGGTCGTAGACGTCGACAGAAGCCGATGCGGTGGCGCCGGTGTCAGGCGCTGTTATGCCGTCGGCAATTTGCGCGGCGCTTTGCAGAATGTCGCGCAGTGTGAAGAAAGCAGGCTTGGGTTCAAGCGTCTGGCGGAAGATAAGAGGGTTGCCCTGGCGCCAAGACATGTCGTCGGTGACGCCCCATACCAGGATGTTGCGGCAGTGGTCGTAGTTCATCATCACCGAGGCAATCTTGCCGTATTCCTCTGCCTGTTGCTGCTCGGCGCCCTGGGCGTATGCGTCGGGCATAGAGACGTCAAGCTCCGTCACCGCGCATTCAACGCCGAGCGGCGCATATCGCTTCACGTTGTTGTCGAACTTGGCCGAGTCGGTGTCGCCCACTGTGAGATGACATTGGAACCCCACGCCGCCAACGGGGATGCCGTCGTTGACGAGACGGCGCACAAGGTTGTAGTAGGCCTGCGTCTTGGCTTTGCCTTGGAACTCAACCCCGTAGTCGTTGATGTATAGTTGGGCGTCGGGGTCGGCCCTGTGGGCATAGACAAAAGCCGAGTCTATGTAGTCTTCGCCTATGACATTCTGCCACACCGAGGGCCTGAGGTCATAGCTGAGCGGGTTGGTGCGTATGGTGGTCTGGTCGTCGTCGAGGCATTCGTTGACCACGTCCCACTCGCTGACCTTGCCCTTGTAGTGGGAGACAACGGCCGTGATGTGGTCTTTCATTATCTGAAGCAGCTCGTCGCGAGAGTATCCGTGGTCGTTCTTGATGCCGTCGGAGCTTATCCATGCCGGCACTTGCTTGTGCCAGACGAGCGTGTGCCCCCTGACTTCCATGTCGTGGCGGGCGGCGAAGTCAACGATGCAGTCGCCGTGGTAGAAGTTGAACTCACCGCGGTTTGGCTGCAGTGCGTCGGGCTTCATCTCGTTTTCGGCCACTATCATGTTGAAATTGCGGAAGACGGTTTGCGTCGGCAGCAGGCTTTCGTCGTTGATGTTGATGCGTGACACCGGCACTGCCACTCCTATGTTCTTGCCTGCCTTTGCGGCATGGTAGCGCAAAGTTTGCTGCTCATCGGTGAAGTCGTAGCCATAGTCTGCGGCAATCAGCCGAATGTTGTCTACGTAATATTCAGCGTCAACGGAGTTGAATCCCATGTAGATTTTGTCTGATGCCTCATCGGTTCGTTCCATGATGTACGACTTCGCCACCCATGTCTCTGCCTGGCCTTGGTCGTAGAAGCCTGCGTCGGCATAGATAGTGTCCTGCCCGAGCCTTGCCACAAACTGCTTGTAGTTGGCGTCTGAGGCCGGGCGATAGAGGTCGAAGGCCAGCATTCGGTAAGATTCGGTGATGTTGCCCTGCGTGATGTGGCCTATGGCAAGTTCGATAAGAGTGTTCCAACTCTTGTTGGTGACGTGCAAGACCTTGTTTTGCGGGTTCGTGGGGTCGGCCGTCACTTCTGCCACCGACTCCGTCTTGTCGCTGTAAAGGTCGTTCATCGGCAGCCTGTCGCCTATTTCGTAACCTTCAAAGTCGTATATCACTTTTTCCTGTGAGTGCCCTTGCAGCGTGGCAACGGCGAGCATCATAAGCAATAATGTGTGTCTCATTGTGTCGTCGTTTTATTTGTTGTTGATTTTCATTGTCACCCCGTCAACGTCGACAATGGCCATGCCGCTCACGCCGCTGATGGTGTTCAGTCCGTTGGCCGACACCGTTTCGCTAAGCAGTTGGCCGCTTGCCGAGTACACCTTGATGCGCTTCCCGGCCTCAGTATCTACGTAGATGTTGCCGTTGGCAGAGTAAATGCGCGTCTTCCCAGTGTCGGTTGCTGTCTTGACGGCGCTGGGCGATTTCGCCGTGAGCACCAGTCGGTATGCTCCCTCGGCCTCGCGCTCCTCGACAGTCCACTTGTCGTTGTCTGGCAAAGCGATGTTGAAGTTCCACGGGTCGCCGTAGAGCGAGCCTTTGCCTTTGGCTTCGATGAGCACGAACTCGTCGCCCTCGTTGTATTGGTACGAGTCTTTTACGTCGAGCTTCACCGTCGGTTTGTCGTCGCTCTCGGTGAAATCCTCGCAGATGTTGTAGTAAATGATGTCGCCGCTGGCCACGATCCGGTCGTAGTCGTCGGCAGATGCTATTTCCATGTTGATTGTTGTGGTAGGCCGCAGGTATAGTGCCACGGGTTCGTCTTTGGCAAAGTTCTTGAGCGTAAGGGTTCCCGTGCCGTCGCTTCCAGGTTCGATGGTGCCGTAGACGTCGGTGTTTCCGGCAATGCTTCCGTTGCCGCCGATGGTCGCTTTGCTGAATACGAACGTCTGGGTGGTGCCTGTGGCGTAGCCCGTTCCGCCGGTGAGGTGGTATGCCTCGGCCTCGGCCGTGTTGTTGTTCACCAGCAACCGTCCGTCGAGCACGCGTATTCCGCCGTTTATCAGGTTGTTGTTGTTAGTCAGGGTGTATGTTCCGGCCCCTTCCTTGATGAGCCCTACCTGCTGGCTTTCGTATGGCTTGCCGTTCTTGTCGGCAGGTGCAATCTGTCCGGCCAGTTCAGAGTCGGTGCCAAGGCAGCCCACGAGATAGTAAGACTTGGGGTTTGAGGCCTTGTAATATCCGCAGAGCCGTGCCGTGGGAGCCATGCGCAGCTCGCCTATCCTGAATCCCCTCGTGCCCGACTCGCACGCCAGCGTGGTGTTGTCGTGCATTATCAGCGTCTTGTTTTCAAAGGTGGCGTTGACTTTCCCGGCCTCGATGCTCTCCTCTACTTCCTCGGGGTTGAACGTCTTGCCGCCGTGGCCGAGCACCAGTCCGTAGAACCCGGCCGAGCCGTACACCTCTTTGTATGGGTAGAGGTTGACCGTTCCGCTGAACTGCGACCAGTCTGGTATTTGCGCACCCTTGGCGTTGCCCAGGTAGGAGCGTTCGCCTCCGGCGTATATGTTGAGCGTGCCTTTGCCGCTGATTTGCGACATCCAGTAGGTGTAGCGTGACGTATAGACATCGAGTGTGCTGCCTTCGGCGATGTCGATAGGCGCGTTTACGCTTACATAGTCAGACGTGTTGAGGCTGAAGTGCAGCGCCCCGCCGTCGGTCTCGACCTTGGTGCCAAACGGGTTTTGCAGTCCTGCGTTCCCCATCCTTATCATGCCGGAGTGCAGGTATGTGCCCCCGTTCATGTTGTTGTTGACGTCCATGGTGACTGTGCCGCCGCCCTCGACCGACATCTTGCCGAAGCCGGTTATGGCGTCGTCAGGGTGTTGGGCCGTGAGAGTGTAGTCGACGGCCTTGTTGCTGAACAGTATGCTTGGCGCCTCGACCGTCTCGCTGACAACGACCCTGGCCGTGCCTGCCCCTGCCGTGGCTGCCGGCGTGTCGTCGAATATCACGGCATAGCCGTTGGCAAAGCACGCCGGCTCGCCTTCGGAGCCGTCTGCCGGCACGGTGGCAAAGTTGGGCGTGGTGCCAACGTCCCATACGTCAGACGTAGCCCCCGTCCATCTCAGCGTGTCTTTGGCTTCTTTCGACACCCCGCTGAGCACTATGTTGTCGATGTAATACTCCGCCGTATTGTTGTTGTATCCTACGTACAGGCGCACGGCATCGTTTTTCACGTATTTCAGTTCGTAGGTCTTCTTCACCCAAGTTTCCTTGTCTCCCTGGTGCGGATAGCCCTCGTCCCAGTACAGCTGGTCGTTGCCCAGCAGTACGGCCATCTGCATCCAGTCGTTCTGGTCGCTCGCCGGGCGGTAGATGTCGAACGATATGGACTGGTACATGTCGGCCATGTTGCCTCCGTCTACGCCGTCCGGCAGTTCAAACTCAATGAATGTGTTCCATGATGTGTTCTTTACGTGCAGCACCTTGTTGCCTTCGTTGGCCGGGTCTGCCTCGACCACGGCAGTCGATGTGGTTGTTGTGTTGTAAATGTCCTTCATGTTGAAGGCCTGCCCGATTTCGTTTTGCTCAAAGTCGCACACGGTGATGTTGTCTGCCCGGGCCTGCCCCAATATGGCGGCACAGGCAAGCAGCAAGTAAGTTTTTCTCTTCATGAGATATTGTTTGATGTTAGTAAGTAAATGGTTAGTTGTTTTTTGTCAGGGTACATTTGGGTTATTGCAAAGGGCCGGCACGGTGTCAGGCACACATGCCGGCCCTTTTGTGAGAATGGTTGCCGTGAAGGCCACCGTCGGTATTACCTTACAACGACTTTCCTCGTCTTCACGCTGCCGTTGTCATACACTTCCCTTATGATGTTGATGCCCTTGGCCGGGGCGTTGAGGCGTGTGCCGTTGATGCTGTAGATAAGCGTGCGCACAACCTCGCCTGTGGCTTCTTCGGCCGCGTCAACATCCTTTATTCCGCTCAGTTCGCCATGGTTCATGATGTATATGTCGAATACCATGACACTGGAGAATGCAGCCTGCAGCTTTACAAACACCTTGTCGGTGCCCTCGTAGCTGGCTATGTTCTTCTTGATGTAGCGCTGTGTCTTTGAGAAGTACACCGAGTCTACAAACGTCCAGTTGTCTTCAGACAAGGTGTCTGTGCTGATGAACAGTGCAGCCTTGGGCTGGTTGCTGCTGCTGGCGTTGCCGACGTAAGTCACTATGTCAAACGGGCCCTGGAAAGCTTCGGTGCTTTGTATGTGGCAAGAGTAGGGGTCGTTCTCCACACCGTCGCTCTTGCGTATGTTGCCGAATGTCACCGAGTTGTCTGAAGCGCCTTGGTCGAATGCCGTCTCGCCGCGGTAGCGCTTGTCGGTGTTGGCGTCTGAGATGTCGTCCGATATGGTTATGCGCTCCCAGAGCATGCCCTGGCCGTAGGTCTTAGCCTCCCATCCCTTGCCGGGATTGACAACGGTGAGGTTCCACAGCGGCTCCTTGCTGTCGATGATGGTGGTGTCGCGCCCGTCGGGAAGCTCCTCTACGTGTGACACAACCTCATAGTAGTTGTAGCCGTTCTTCTCGCCTTCGGTGTAGTACTTGGTCTTGCTCTCGCCCAGCGACCAGTCGGCGGCGTTGGCGTCGAAGTGTGACACAACGTCGAGGCGCACCTCCTTGCCTGTTATGGTGATGTCTTTCGAGGCGAGCTCAGACGCAACCTTCTCGGCCTCGAGCACTTCGCCGGCGAAGGCATAGATGGTGGTGGGGTGGGTTATTGTTATCGGTGAGGTGTAAACCGACGATGCCGTGGCATCCTTCACGCCCGTGAAGTTGTAGTAGAGCGTGGCGTTGGGCTCGTTGTTTGTCAGCGTCACGATGGCCTTTCCGTCTTCCTCAGCCGTGGTGATGGTAGGCATGGCCGATGTCTCGTGCAGTGCCACGTTCAGCGTGGCGGGCTCGCTGGGGTCGTAACCGTCGGCGTAGGCCACGGCCGTGATGGTGGTGCCGGGCTCAGATATGTTCACCGGCCCGGTGTAGGGCGTGCTCGCGTCTGTTGGGGTGGTGCCGTCGGTGGTGTAGTAAATCTTGGCTCCTTCGGTGTCCGAGGCTATGGTGACGTCGGTGTTCATCTGCTTGTAGTCTTCGGTGAACTTCGGCGTGGCAGCCTTGGTTATCTCCTTCTTCGAGTAGTTGAGCTCCTTGATGGCGTTGGTCAGTATGTCTACTATGCTCACGGCGTAGAACTGGTTGTCGGCACCGTAGGGTATCAGCATGTAGGTGTTGCGCCCGGCGTTGTGCTCATGGATGGCGGTGGCCCCTCCTACGGTTGCCAGCACGCGGTCGTTTGCAAAGTATGACCCTTCGGGTATCTCGACTCCGGTGGCCGAACCCTCCTCGAAGAATGCGAGCTTGCCGTCGGTGATGTAGTTGTCCGACTCGTTCGACGGCTTGAACAGGGCGTCGTCGAGCGCTTCTTCAGCCACGTCGAGCGACGGAGAGTCTGCTGTCTTGGGCGTGCCGTAGCCCCATGTGGCGTAAAGCTGCGGGTTGAGGTTGAGCATTGGCACGTAGGCGATGGCCTCGCGCAGCGTCGGTGCATACTGGTCGTCGGCCGGCATGTAGCCGCTCACCACCACCACGTCGTAGGCCTTCAGCTCGTCGGGCGTTTTCCTGTTGGCCTCCTGGCTCACGTCGAGGGCGTCGAAGGTGATGTTGGTAAACTCGCCGTTGTTCTCGATGATGTCCCTGAAGGCATCGTTAGAGGCGTCGTAGTTGTTGTAGCCCGAGTTGAACACGTAGGCAATCTTGGCGCCGTCTACTGCCGGGGCGTCTTCCTGCAGGTCGATGTAATATATGTGGCAGCCGTTGCTGTTGGTCACGGTGACGTCAACCAGCTCGCCGTTGGATATGTCGGCCGGTATCTGCCATACGCACGTTGTGCGCTCCTTGGGTTTTTCCGAGCCTTCTATTATCTCAATGGCCGTGCCGTTGACCGACAGCGACACGCCGCGCCCGTCGGTGAGCCTGTGCGACTCTACGTCCATGGTGATGTTGGCTCCCGGCTTGACACCCTTTATTGTGAACTTGTTGTTCTTGCCTCCCATCCACAGGTAGCTGGGCCCTGAGTATGGGCCGAGGCCGTCCCAGGTGGTCTGGTAGTTTACGGCCAGGGCGAGCGACCTGCCGCTGCAGTTGAACACCAGGCCCTCTGTCTCGGTTATTGTGGTGGTCTGGCCGTTGGCAACTGTTGCCAGTTCGGTCTCTTCTTCGGGCACATACCAATAGCAGTTGCCGTTGGTCTCGCCGTCGCCGCTTGCTTTTTCGATTGTCGTCCACCTTGTTCCGCCGTTGGCCTGGGCGTCGGCAGCAAGGTTTTGCAACGTTGCCGAACTCCAGTTGGTGAAGTCCCATTTCCTGTTTTCTGCATTGGCGCTCATCGTCAATGCAAAAAAGGCAGTGAGCATAAAAAGTTTTCTCATAATTGTTTATTTTGATTAGTACTATAATTTAGTTCTTTTTGTTAGTAATGTCTTGCCTTTTTGGACACTGTCGGTTCTTAGTCTGTGTTTGTAGGTCAATCATCGGCAAAATTAATAAAATATTGTTTACCTCACAATGGTTTATGCTTGGTATTATGATAAAGATTCTTTGATTTTGGATAAAATGCCTGTGCCCGTCCCTCTTTTGCCCCGGCGGCCATGGCTTATGTACCGTAGCTTTTGTTTACAATGGGCGAGCCAATTTGCCGGCATGGCTCTGCGGGCATGGCAAACGGCCCATATCACTGTGCCATACGGGCCGTTCGGGATGGCCATGCGGGCCGTTTTGGCGGGCGTTTCGGCCCGTGTTGCAATGCGCTGGCACACAGGCCGTTGCGCAATGCGGCCCGTGGCATGATTTTTTATTACATCGTTTGGGCCCGGCCGGCTGTTGTCCCTTTCCGCGGCATGGCTGCCGCCACTATCCGCAAGCGTCAACCTGGCTGCGCCTCTCTGCCCTTATGTCCATGCCGGTTGTCACCCATGCTTCGCCACGCTTGCCGGCGTCGCTGCCGCCCATTGGCCTTGCCGTTGCAGCCTTCGCCTCTTGCAAGGCCTCCGGCAGCCTTGAGCGGCAGGTGTCGGCATCCGTTTGTGGCCATGGCCGGCGGTTTGTGGCAATAAAAAAGCGGCGGGCCACAAGGCCCGCCGCCGGTGTCAGGGTTGGTTTCCTGTAGTTATTTAACCATCACTTTCTTGGTCTTCACCTGGCCGTTGGCATACACTTCCTTGATGATGTTGATGCCCTTGGCCGGTTCGTTGAGCAGTGTGCCGTTGATGCTGTAGATGATTGTCTTCACCACTTCGCCTGCGGCTTCGCTGCCCTCGGTCACATCCTTTATGCCGGTGATGTAGTCTTTCGATGCTTCTCCCTCGTTCTTGATGAAGATATCGAAGATGTTGGCCTTGGTTCCGCCCGAAGCCAGCTTCACATACACCATGTCTGTGCCTTCGTAAGAGAGTATGGTCTTCTTCCAGATGCGGTCGTCGCCTGGTTTGCCGTTGTCGCCATTGCCCGAGAGGGTGTTGGCCACGAGGTCGCCAATCTTAGTCCACTCGCCGCTGATGGTGTCGTTTGTCACGAGCACCTCCACCTTGGCGTTCTTGCCCGACATGTATGTCACCACGTCAAACGGGCCCTGGAAAGCCTCGGTACTCTGTATGCAGGCTGATGCGGGGTCTTTGAAACCGTTGCCGTCGGTGCCTGTCACACTCTGGAAGGCAACACATCCCTTTGTTATCTCCTGCTCGCTGTCGTCCCACGGCGTCTGCGGGTTGTAAGCATTGAAGTCGAGCACGTTGTGGCCGGCGTCGTTGTTCTGGTAGAGCATGGGCTGGCCGTAGCTCTTTATCTCCCATCCCTTGCCCGGGTTGATGCACGTGAGCTGGTTGGCCGGGGCGTAGATATACACTATTGAGTCTTGTCCGGGGCCGAAGTAGTCTTCGTATACCTCCTCGTCGATTATCTCGTCGGTGTAGAAGTTGTAGCCCTTGGTGTAGTAGCTTCCGTCAAGTTGTACGTTGTAGTCGGTGGCGTTGGCGTCCATGTGCGACACGATGTCCATGCGCACCTTCTCGTCTTGCACCGCAACAAACTTCTGCGTGAGCTCCGACTGCAGGTAAGAGCCCTCCACGCCGTCGGTGAATGCGGTCACGGTGGTGTGCTTGTTGACGGTTATCGGCTCGGTGTATTCGGCCGACTTAGCCTTCTCGTCGCTGCCCGAGAAGTTGTAGAACACCACGTCGCCCTCATGGGCCGGTGTGATGGTAATGGTGCTCTTGCCGCTCTCTTCGGTCACGGTGATGGTTGGCTTGTCGGCAAGTTCGTATATGTCGATGGTCTTTTCGGCCACTCCGCTGGTAAGGTAGCCGTCGGCGGTTGCTATCGCCTTCACCGTCACTCCTTCGGCCTTGATGTCAAACGGCTCGGTGTAGAGGGTGCTCTCCGTGGTCGGCGTGCTGCCGTCGGTGGTGTAGTACACCTTGTAGTTCTTGGTGACGCACGACAGCGACACCGTTGTGTACAGGTGATGGTATTCTTGCGATATGGTAGGGTTGGCTGCATTGGTCACCTTGGCCTTTGTGTCGCAGAGCATGATGATGGCGTTTGGCGAGATGTCCATGAACGAACCGGCCGGCGACCCCATCGGGAATGCATACGGAATCATCATGTATGCGTTGCGGTTGGCGTTGTGTATGTGCACTGCGGCAGCCGTTCCGGCCATTGCCAGCGTGTCGTCGTTGGCGAAGTATGAGCCCGGCTCTACCTCGTAGCCGGTGATGTTGCCCTCTTCATAGAGCATCAGTTGCCCGTTTTCATCTATGTATGGTTCCTGGCTTTGGTCTGAAGGCTGGAACACGGGGCTCTCCTTTCCGCTTGCGGTCACGTCGAGCATGTTGGTCGTTGTGGCCACGCTCTTGCCGTAACCCCACGTCTCGTAGAGGTCGGGGCTCAGGTTGAGCATGGGCACATAGGCTATGGCGCTCTTCAGTGTGCCCACGAAGGCGTTGTCCTTGCGTATGGCATTGCTCACCACCACGGCGTCGTAGTACTGCAGCGAGTCGGCCGATATGGCGGCTCCGCCGTCGGCCACGTCGATGGCCTTGAGCTCCATGTTCTCTTCTCCCAGCCTCATGGGCAGCGTGTTGGAAATCACGTCGTAGTTCATGTCATCCGAACCGAACGTGTAGCCGGGGTATCCCGAGTCGTAGATGTAGGCAATGTGCGTTATCTTAGGCTCGCTAGAAGGCTTCTCTCCCACGCAGATGTAGAAGAAGTGCATGCCGTTTGTGGCCTGCAGCTTGACGTCGGTGTCTTCTGCGTTGTTGTTGATGAGCACCACGGTGTCTTTCTTTCCCACCGTCTTCCACTGCGTTGCGCCGTCATACTTGCCCACAACACCGTCGGTGGCGCTCTTGAATCCGCGCTCCTCGGTGCCGCTGTGCGATGCGTAAACTACTGTGATTGAGTCGCCCGCAGGCACTTGCGGGATTATGATGTAGTCTTCCGACTTCCTTCCGTTGAGCCAGATGTGCGGCCCGTCGTTGTGACTTATCACGATGTTGAAGTGCTGGGCAGACGACGCTCCGATGGTCAGGCCCTCCGTTTCGGGTATCACCCACTCCTCGCCGTTCACCTTGCAGGTAAGCGGCCCGGCCGTCCTGGCCTTTGTTTCAAACCATGTCTCCTTGTTGGTCCAGTAGCCCGAGCCCGACTCGGCGTCGGCCGTAAGGTTGGCGATGGTGGTTTCGCTGAACCCTTGGGTAAAGTCCCACAACTTGCGAACCTCATCCTTGGCCTGCGACGACAGCGCAAGGACCAATGATAGTCCAAGTGTAAACAGTTTCTTCATAAGCTTTTTATTATTTTGATTAGTATAATCTTGAATATGTCCAGTTAGTAATGGGCAGCTTGTCTTGGCAGGCAAAAGCTGTCGTTATTGGCATTTTGCGCTGCAAAGGTAATAATATCCTGTGACATAGGGCTGTGTCTTGTCGTTTATTTTTTTGATTATTAACTGTGTTTTTTGTTGGTTCAGTGCCCGTGCGCGGGCTTTCCGGGGGCTTGATGGTGCCTCGGTGTGGCCTCCGTATAGCGTCCGAGGCATGTCGATATGCTGCTTTCCACCTGTCTTGATTGCCTATCCGTCCGGCCAGCAAGGATGCCTTTGGGGACATGTCCGCCCCTCCGTCCGGTCGAATGGCTCGCCTGTGGCAATCATGAAGCGTGGGTTTCAGCCAATGAAATCCGCCCAAGCCGGTTGCCGGGAAAATCAAACCGGCATAAAATAAAGAAGGACGGGCTGCCCCGTCCTTCCTTTTCTTGTTGCCTCAATCGGCGCGTTGCCTTATTTCACAATGGCCTTCCGTGTCTTCACCTGGCCGTTGGCATACACTTCCTTGATGATGTTGATGCCCTTGGCCGGTTCGTTGAGCAGTGTGCCGTTGATGCTGTAGATGATTGTCTTCACCACTTCGCCTGCGGCTTCGCTGCCCTCGGTCACATCCTTTATGCCGGTGATGTAGTCTTTCGATGCTTCTCCCTCGTTCTTGATGAAGATGTCGAAGATGTTGGCGTTGGGCCCGTCGGCCGACGCAACCTTGACAAACATCTTCTCGGTGCCGTCATAAGGCAGTATGGTCTTCTTCCAAATTCGTGAGCTTCCGTCATCGTTGTCGTCGTCAACTCCGCTGATGTCGTTAGAGAGAAGGTCGCCAATCTTTGTCCATTCGCCGCTGATGGTGTCGTTGGTGACGTAAACTTCCACGTTGCAATTCTTTCCCGACAGGTACGTAACGACGTCGAACGGGCCTTGGAACGCCTCCGTGCTTTGTATGCATGCGGATGCCGGGTCTTTGAAACCGTTGCCGTCGGAGTAGTTTACGCTTGCGAGTGTGATGCAACCCTTTGTTATCTCCTGCTCACTGTCGTCCCATGGCGTCTGCGGGTTGTAGGCGTTGAAGTCCAGAACGTTGTGGCCGGCATCGTTGTTCTGGTAGAGCATGGGCTGGCCGTAGCTCTTTATCTCCCATCCCTTGCCCGGGTTGATGCACGTGAGCTGGTTGGCCGGGGCGTAGATATACACTATTGAGTCTTGTCCGGGGCCGAAGTAGTCTTCGTATACCTCCTCGTCGATTATCTCGTCGGTGTAGAAGTTGTAGCCCTTGGTGTAGTAGCTTCCGTCAAGTTGTACGTTGTAGTCGGTGGCGTTGGCGTCCATGTGCGACACGATGTCCATGCGCACCTTCTCGTCTTGCACCGCAACGAACTTCTGTACAGTTTCCGACTGCAGGTAAGAACCCTCCACACCGTCGGTGAATGCGGTCACGGTGGTGTGCTTGGTTACGGTTATCGGCTCGGTGTATTCGGCCGACTTGGCCTTCTCGTCGCTTCCCGTGAAGTTGTAGTAAACCACGTCGCCCTCATAGGCCGGGGTGATAGTGATGGTGCTCTTGCCGCTTTCCTCGGTCACGGAGATGGTGGGCTGGTCGGCCAGCTGGTGTATCTCGATGGCCGTTTCAGACACGTCGCTAAGCAGGAATCCGTCGGCTATGGCCACGGCCTTGACCGTTTGCCCGTCTTGTGTGATGTTGAACGGTTCGGTGTATGGCGTGCTCTCGGTTGTTGGGGTGCTGCCGTCGGTGGTGTAATACATCTTTGCGTTGGCCGTGAGGCACTGCAGTGTCACTGTTGTATAGTTGTGATGATATTCCTGTATGGCCGTTGGCTTGGCTGCTGCCACAACGTTGGCCTTGGTGTTGCACAGTGCCACCACGGCGTTTGGCGTGATGTCCATGAACGATGCGCCCGGCCCGCCGAACGGGAACGTGTAGGGTATCATCATGTAAGCGTTGCGGTTGGGGTTGTGTATGTGCACCGCCACGTTGTTGCCGGCCATTGCCAGCGTGTCGTCGTTGGCGAAATAAGTGCCCGGTGTCAGCTCAACCCCGGTCACAGTGCCGTCTTCCCAGAATATCAGCTGCCCGTTTTCGTCGATGTAAGGCTCGTCCGACTGGTTGTAAGGCGAGAAGATGCTCTTCCAGTTGTCGGCCACGGTGAGCATGTTTGTCTCTGTGGTCACGGCCTTGCCGTAGCCCCACGTCTCGTAGAGGTCGGGGCTGAGGTTGAGCATCGGCACAAATCCGATGGCGCTCTTCAGCGTGTTTACGAAAGCGTTGTCATTGCGTATGGCCGAGCTAACCACCACCGTGCTGTAGTGCTGCAGCGAGTCGGCCGAGATGGCGGCGCCACCGTCGGCCACGTCGATGGCCACGAGGTTGAGGTCTTCGATGCGCGATGGCAGCGTGTTGACAAGGATGTCATAGTTTGGTTCGTAGTAGCCTTCCTCACCGAAAGAGTAGTCTGGGTATCCCGAATCGTAGATATAGGCAACGTCGGTGTGCGTAACCTCGTTGTCACCGCCGTCAATCTGTATGAGCGCTATGTCAAGTCCGCCGGTCTTGAGCTTTATCTGCACGTCGACAGAGTCGGCAAAACCGTCTTTCACCTGCCATACCAATGTGTAGTTGCCGTCTTCGTCTCTCGACGGGTCTGCGATGCTTCCGCCAAGGCAGATGCCGTCAACAGGTCCCTGAATGTACTCGATGTTGTCGTTGCCGGCATAGAATCCACGGTCGTCTGCCGTCGAGTTGGCCGAGCGTGCGCGTATGGTTATCTTCTGCCCGGAGGCCAGCTTGGGCAGGTTGAGCTCCATGTTGTTGCGCGTCATACGGAACTTTGACGAAGCTACGATGTAGTTGTTGTTCTTGTTAAGGCCCGCCGAGCCGAACGTGAGTCCGCGCAGTTCCTCGATGGGCTTGCCGTTGGCCATCAGTTCGCCCGACATCTTGGTCAGGTCTTTGGCCTCCTTTACCGACACGCCGTCGTCCTGGTAGGTTATCGACCAGTTGGCTTCGTCGGCAATAAGGTTCTGTTGCGTCTCTGCGCTAAGGCCTTTGGTGAAGTCCCATGTCTTGCGCCATTGCGCATCAGCCTCGGTTGCGAACACGGCCGACAGGGCGAGGCATAGAGATAGAATTTTCTTCATTTGCTTTTTGTTTTAGTTAATTTATATGGTTTAGTTGCTGTTCCGAAGTGTTGGCCAAGGCTGTTTTCGCGTGTGGCCTTGGCAGGGTCGGCTCCTGTGGGAGTCATCGGTGTTTTCTATTCGAGTGTCTTCTGTTTGCAAAGATAAGGTAAAAAGCTGGAATCCAATGCCGCGTGGTACATTGAAATATGCTGTTTTTCCATGGTTTTTTGATACGGCCTGTGGTTTGCAGGGCCGTTTTGTTGTTCTTTATCTACCGGTTCCGGCCTGCCGCCCCGGCCATGGCGTGCAGCCGCGGCCTTGCCCCACGGCTGTGTGGGGCGGCGTGGGGCAACCGCCACCGGGGCGTTAAGGCAGTGTTGCTGCCTTATTTCCCCTTGCGCCGGTTGGCCCGTTGCTGGCGGTACTTGGCCTTCTGGCGTGCCGACCCGCTGCCGTGGGCCCCGGTGATATACTGTTTTTTCTTGGCTTTGGTCTTTATCTTGCCGTTGTCGTTGTCTTGCCTTGGCGCTTTGCGGAACACCAGTCCTCCGCCGGCTATTATCTCGTCGATGTCCATGTTGTCGGGCTTTAATGGTTGGAATGCGGGTGGCCGCCGCCGTGGCAGTGCCCCGGCATGCAGGCCCTGTGGCCTTGCGTGGCGGCGGCAACCCGTTGTCAGTTTTGCGTCATGTGTCAATGGTGGAACAGGCGCACGCCGGTGAATGCCATTGCTATGCCGTACTTGTCGCACGTCTCGATGACATTGTCGTCGCGAACCGAGCCCCCGGCCTGCGCTATGTATTGCACACCGCTCTTGTGGGCGCGCTCAATGTTGTCGCCGAAGGGGAAGAAGGCGTCGCTGCCCAGGGCCACGCCCGTGTTGCGGGCAATCCATTCAGCCTTCTCCTCGCGGGTTAGCACCTCGGGCTTCTGCTTGAAGAAGAGCTGCCATGTGCCGTCGCGCAGCACGTCGTCGTGGTCGTCGCTGATGTAAACGTCGATGGTGTTGTCGCGGTCGGCGCGGCGTATGTTGTCGACAAACGGCAGCGCCATCACTTTAGGGTGCTGGCGCAGCCACCATATATCGGCCTTGTTGCCGGCCAGGCGGGTGCAGTGTATGCGGCTCTGCTGCCCGGCTCCGATGCCTATGGCCTGCCCGTCTTTCACGTAGCACACCGAGTTGCTCTGTGTGTACTTGAGCGTTATGAGCGATATGATGAGGTCGCGCATGGCCTCGGGCGTGAATTCCTTGTTGCGTGTGGGCACGTTCTCGAAGAGCTTCGGGTCGTCGAGCCTCACCTCGTTGCGCCCCTGCTCGAAGGTGATGCCGAACACCTGCTTGCGCTCTACGGGCGCCGGTGTGTAGTCGGGGTCAATCTTTATCACGTTGTAAGTGCCCTTGCGCTTTTCGCGCAGTATCTCGAGAGCCTCGGGGGTGTAGTCGGGTGCAATCACGCCGTCGCTCACCTCGCGCTTCAGGAGCAGGGCTGTCGCCTTGTCGCACGTGTCGCTCAGCGCCACGAAGTCGCCGTAAGAGCTCATGCGGTCGGCGCCGCGTGCCCTGGCGTAGGCGCAGGCTATGGGCGACAGCTCCTCGCCGATGTCGTCGACGAAGTATATCTTCTTGAGCGTGTCGCTAAGCGGCAGGCCCACTGCCGCGCCTGCCGGCGAGACGTGCTTGAACGATGCCGCCGAGGCCATGCCGGTGGCAGCTTTCAGCTCTTTCACCAGTTGCCAGCTGTTGAACGCATCTAAGAAGTTGATGTAGCCGGGGCGCCCGTTGAGCACCTCTATCGGAAGTTCGCCCTCTTCCATGAATATCCGCGAGGGCTTCTGATTCGGATTGCATCCGTACTTTAAGGCTAATTCTTTCATGTTTATGTCGTTATATGTTCGTTTCGCGCTGCAAATATACTACAATTATGCGAACTGTGCAACTTTATTTGCCTCTATGCCCGCAGCTGCATGGCCTGTGTCTCCGCCTGCCGCGGGGCGCCTGCTGCGGCAGTTGGCGTGGTCGCATATCTTTACACGTGCGCCGGGCCATGCTGCACTAGGCCCTGAGAGCCGGCCGCAAGGGCCGTTTGGCAGTGCCGCAAGGGCCGTTTTGCATGGCCGTACGGCCCGTTTTGCACTACGGTTGCGGCCCTTTTGCAACTGCTTGCCGTTCAGTCCGTTGCGCGGCCCGGCGCCGGCCGTAGCTTATCTTTACAAGCGTGGCCGTGTGCGCCTCGGGTCGTGTTGTGTCGTCTGTTTGGTGGATGTAACTAAAAATAAATGCTTTTTTGTTTTTATTTTCGTTCGTTTGCATTACCTTTGCATCGCCGGAGCCGTGCCTGCCGCGCTTGCTGCAGCCTCGGTCGTGCCGCCCGCGTGTGGCGGCGGTGGCCATGGCGCCATGGCGGCCATAGGTGCCGGTCTCGGCAGGTAGTTGTAATGTAAGTATGTTATGGAAAATTTGCAACGTGAATTGGCCAAGCTCTGCGAGGCCATAGAGAGAGAGGTAATCAAGCGCCCGATGAAGGCACTGGCCCTGAAGCGGCTGGCCGACTGCCTGCGGGGCAAGGAGAAGCCGAGCCGCGAGACGCTCGACAGGCTTTCGCTGTTGGCCGGCTTCCAAGACTGGAAGTCGTTGCGCGACGCTCTGCACGGCGACGCCGACGGTGCCACCAACTTCAAGTGAGGCCGGCCGGGGCTCTGCCACCGGCGCAACCGAACACCCGATAAACATAGGGGGGAGTTCGGGAGTACAGGAGTGCAGGAGTACAGACAATAGTTTTTGTGTACAATGGAGTTAGAGGGAGGCAGAAGGAGTTACAAGGAGTTAGAGGACAATAGCATTGCCTATCTTTTCCTGCAACACTTTCCCCATGCTCCAATGTTTCCATGACTATAGTTTGTACTCCGGGCAAAGAATTAAGTAGCTGTTCAAAATTAACCAATACCATAGACCTTGCAGGTGTCCTCTATGTCTTTGCCACCATCTTGTGTGCTCTTTCGAGCCGCATGCCAAAGTCTCATCGGCCGCGTAGCCCGCTACGCTCTCTCTTCGGACTTTGGCATGCAGCCCGAAATAGCGCACAATTTGATGGCAATTAATTTTGAACACCTACTTAAAAATTAAGAAAGAGCTGCGCGATGATAGTCTATGCTATTGTCCTCTAACTCCTTGTAACTCCTTCTGACTCCTCTATAACTCCTTCTGCCTCACCTATAACTCCTTAACTTCCTAACTCCTGAAAAGCCTCCTGGATTTATCCGGTGAGCCGTGGAACGGCCGGGCCCGTCCGTCTGTAGGGCCGTAAACGCCGAGAGGCGGCTGCGGGTTGCCCCGTAGCCGCCTCTCGGCGTTGAATAGCGTTGCCGCATTAAGCGTTTGCCGTGGCAGTCCGCTTCTCCTTGATGCGGGCCTTCTTGCCAGTGAGCTTGCGCAGGTAGTAAAGCTTGGCGCGGCGCACCTTGCCTATCTTGTTTACTTCAATGCTGTCGATGTTGGGAGACTCGAGCGGGAAAATGCGCTCTACACCCACTGTACCAGACATCTTGCGAACCGTGAAGCGCTTCTTCTCGCCATGGCCGCAAATCTTGATGACTACACCACGATAGAGCTGGATACGCTCTTTCGTTCCCTCGATAATTTTGTAAGCGACAGTAATTGTGTCACCCGCCTTGAACTTCGGGTGCTGCTTGCCGGTTGCAAATGCTTCCTCAGCAACTTTAATTAAATCCATTCTTTATATAATTAAATTTGTTCTTATCGTTCCGGCGCAACATAACAGGCAACACGTTACTTCCTGACAGCGATTACGCGGGAAAGCGGGTGCAAAGTTACTACATTTTGTTGAAACGGGCAATTTTGCCGCCTCTTTTTTTGTGTGTTAGCCCGTTTTTAGCTAATTTTGTGGCAGTTATGCCCTGCGGGGCCGCCATTGCCGATGCACCGGCGCGGCATGCGGGGCGCCAATGGCTTATTATCAATGTGTTTATGGCAAAAGTTAAGACTATGATGGCTGCAGCCGCTGTTGCGGCGCTGCTTGCGGCCTGTTCAGGAAACAGCGCCGTGGTGGGCGTGGAGCGCACCAGGCTGCTTGTTGACAGCAGGTATGACGGTGCCGTCGACGCGTCGACGGCCGGGATGATGGCGCCTTACACCAGGGTGGTGGACAGCATAATGGGCCCAGTGGTGGGGCGCACCGACTCGGAACTCGCGGCATACAGGCCCGAGAGCCCGCTGTCGAACCTGCTGGCCGACATTCTGGTATGGGCCGCCGCCGACTATGGCGAGCACCCGGTGATGGGAGTGTACAACATGGGGGGCATCAGGGCGTCGCTGCCCAAGGGCGACGTGACCTACGGCGACGTGCTCGAGGTGGCGCCGTTTGAAAACAAGATATGCTTCCTTACGCTCAAGGGCAGCAGTCTGATGGAGCTGTTCGGGCAGATGGCCAAGGTGGGCGGCGAGGGCGTAAGCCACGGTGTTGAGCTGGTGATAACGCCAGGCGGACAACTCGTGAGCGCACGGCTCAACGGGCAGCCCATCGACCCGGCGGCGTCATACCGCATAGCCACTATCGACTATCTGGCCGAGGGCAACGACAAGATGGAGGCGTTCAGGCAGAAAAGCGGATTCAACTCGCCGCGGGCAAAGCAGAACGACACCCGCTACATAATATCAGCCTACTTCAAGGAGAAGGCCGCCAGGGGCGAGGCCGTGGGCGCACGGGTGGAAGGAAGGATAAAGGTGGAATGAAAGGCAACAGGAAATGAAAGCAAGACTATATATAATATGTGTAGCCGTCGTGGCCTGCATGGCGGCCTGGGGGCAGCAGAAACTCGTGGTGCTGCACACCAACGACACCCACAGTACGATAATGCCGCTGAGCCGCAACCTGGGCGACACCATGCTGGCAGGGCGGGGCGGATATCTGCGGCGCATGGAGCTGTTGCGGCGCGAGCGGGCCGCCGAGCCCGGGCTGCTGCTCTTTGACAGCGGCGACTTCTCGCAGGGGTCGCCATATTACACGCTCTTCAAGGGCGATGTAGAGGTGGAGCTGATGAACCGCATGGGCTACGATGCGGCCACCATAGGCAACCATGAGTTCGACTTCGGGCTCGACAACCTGGCACGGCTGTTGCGCAAGGCCGAGTTCCCGGTGGTTTGCGCCAACTACGACTTCTCGGGCACGCCCGTGGCCGGGCTGGTGAAGCCCTACGTCATACTGCACCGCAACGGGCTCAAGATAGGGGTGTTCGGCGTGTCGCCCAGGCTTGAGGGCCTTGTGGCCGCCGACAACTACCGCGGTGTGGGGTACACCGACCCTGTCGAGGCTGCCCGCTCTACGGCAAGGTTGCTGAAGCGCCAGAAACACTGCGACGTGATAGTTTGCCTGTCGCATCTGGGATGGGCGCAGATGCCGGCCGACGTCGACGACAGTGCCATGATAGCCGGGTCTAAATACATCGACCTTGTGCTCGGGGGGCATTCGCACTCATACTTTGAAAGGCTTGAATATGTGAGCGACGCCGACGGCCGCCGCGTGCCCGTCGACCAGAACGGCAAGCACGGCGTGTTTGTAGGAAAGGTCGAGATGACTATTCGAAGTAAAAGGTAAGCACAAACATCTTTGAGCGGCCCGCGCTGACCGAGTTGGCGTAGGCCTGCATGGTGGGGTCCTGAAGGTTGCGCGCGTGGTCTTTGTCGAGCGCGTCGGTTAGGCTGTAGCAGAACTTCAGTTCGGGTATGAGCTTGAAGAAGCGCAGGTAAAGGTCGCATCCGATGCCCACTTCGATAAACGTGTCGTATCGCTTCAGGCGCACGTAGTCCTGGTCTTCGCCTGTAAGGTTGATCATCGGGTTGATGCCTGCCATGATGTATGGGCGGTAGTTGTTGAACCTCGGGGCGCTGAACTTCAGGTCGACGGGCAGCGATATATATGTGTTTTTCATGTCTTGCGACTCGCGGTGCGGCTGTCCGTTATCGTCGGTCTGGCTCAGGTTGATGAAGCGCAGGTGCTTGGCGCCGAAGTGCATGGTCGGGGTGAAGCGCACCGAAAAGTGGGAGCTGAGGCGCAGGTCGGCCAGCACGCCAACGCTGAAACCGGGGTTCCATCGGTCGGCGTCGCACAATATGAGCTGCTCCTGCTGCGTGCCGTCGGCAGCGGTTATCGTCTGCGGCCCCACATTCTCAAACTCAATGTCTTGCAGGTGCATGCCTACCAGTATGCCGAAGTGCAGCGGCCGCAGGTCGATGTAGGGCTTGTTTTGGGCAATCTTCTCCTGTGCGGCAGCCCCGCAGGCCACGGCCAGCGATATAGCGAGTGTGATGATGCTTCTTATTACCATATAAAGAATAACGCGATTTTTGGCCTCTTATTATATTTTCTGCCGCCCAACATGGCTTTGCGGCTGCGGTGCATGTCGCCTGTGGGCCGGGGGCGCTGCTGTAGGGTGGCGTAGGGCGGTTTGCGGCCCCGGCCGTGCGGATGGGGCTGTGGCGTGCGGCCGCAGTCGGCTGGGGCCGTGCGGCGTTGCCGGAGCTTTATTTCGAAAAAGTATAAATAAATGAAAATAAGCCTCCAAAAGTTGGTACGTTCCAAATAAATTAGTACTTTTGCATACCAATTTTTAGGTATTAATATTTAAACGATAGAATTATGGCTTACGTAATTAGTGACGATTGTATCGCATGCGGTACATGTATCGATGAGTGCCCCGCAGGAGCTATCTCCGAGGGCGAGAAGTATTCAATCAATCCTGACGCCTGCACAGAGTGTGGCACTTGCGCTGACGTTTGTCCGTCAGAGGCAATACACCTCGGCTAATCGGATAGGCTTTGAATCAAGATAGTGAGGATTCCCCGCGGGGAATCCTTTTTTGTTTGTTGCCACCGGCCCGTGGGGCAGGGCGGGGCCGCTGGCCCGATGCGGCGCTCCCGCCCGAGCCTCGCTGTGAGGTGCAGGCGGGAGGTGCATCGTTGCCACGGCGGCAAACGACATTTTGCGCCGAAGCTCGGTGCCTACTTGTTGAAGTGTTTCTTTCCGCCGACGATAACCATGCCCTTGGCGTTTGGCTTCGTTAGCCAGCCATGAAGGTCGTAGGCAACCCCTGCGGCTGCTGCCTTGGTTTCAGAGCCTGCGTCGTGAATGGCCGAAGTGCCCATGGCGATGTGCATCTCGCTCGGCTTGAGCGTCACCGAACCGGCTCCGTTGCTGCCACCAAAGCAGATGGAGGTGACCTTGGCGAGGTCGACGCCGCTTTCTTTGGCGAAGGCTTCGAGGTCGATGGTCTTCGTTCCGTTGGCATAGAAACTGTCGCCCATCTGCTTCCACGTGCTGCCGCCGCCATCGGTAGTATGGTATATCCCTATGCGCACGCCACCGCTCCCGCTCTCGACCTTATAGTCGGAGAAGGTGAATGACAGCGTCTTGTAGTTGGCCAGCTCGCCGTTGGCAAAGGTGAACACGGGCATCAGGTTGCTGTAGCCCAGAGTCCATGAGTAGGTCTCGGTGGCGTCGTCGTACGACGCATTGTTTGCCGGCGTGCCGAAGGTGGCGTAGAGCAGAGGGTCGAAGTCGCCGTTCTCCAGGTATACCTGCCTTGCCACAATGTCTACAGAGGCAGGGTGGCTGTCTGTGGCCCCGCCGTTGCCCCCGAAGCAGATGCCGGTTGCCTTTGCGAGGTCTATGTTGCTCTCGCTTGCGAAGGCCGCCAGGTTTACGGTCTTGGTGCCCGGCGAATAGTAAGCGCCGCCCATCTGCCTCCATGTGCTCGCTCCGTTGTCGTCTGTGTAGTACACGCCAACGCGCACGCTGGCTTCGCTGCTGATGTTGGCGAAGGTGAAGCAGAGCGTCTCGTAGTCGGCCAGTTCACCGTTGGCAAAGGTGAACATTGGCATCAGGTTGTTTGTGTTGGCCGCCCATGTGTAGGTCGGCGACTTGTAGGTGGCACTGCTTGCCGGCATGCCGAAGGTGGCGTAAAGTTTCCTGGCGTAGGCCGTTGCCGCGCCAATGGTCAGCAGGAAAGCTGCCAGGGCAATGGTAAATCTTGTTTTCATAAGCTTTGTTGTTTAGTTAAACATGTTTTTTCCGATGTTTGGGCGCGTTGCCGACTTTTGTGCTGCCACACCCGTAGCAGCGGCTTTCGTGCGCCCCGGCTTGTTTGTTCATCGTTTCCGGGGTGTTGCCCTTGTTGTCTTGGTGTCAAGGCGTTCATGCCCGGCCATTGCGGGGCCCGGCATGTCTTGTTGCCTGCAATTCTGTTTCACGTCATAGGCTCGATGTTTTTGTTACTCGCCGCAAAGATAGCAAAATGTCGGGCAAGGGCGTTTGCTTGCCGTTCCACAGGCTTTTGTTTCTGTTTCATCATGATAAGTGCGTGGGCGCCCGGCGTTTGCGTCATTGCATTCAGCCCGCGTCGTAGTTCCGCTCCTGGCCTCCCCGCTGTCAGCTTCGTGCTTTTTCAGCAATCAGAGGGAACAGCCGATAAACATAGGGGGGGCTTTTCAGGAGTTAAGGAGTTAGGAAGTGAAGGAGTTAAGACAATAGTATTTGGGTTTATTTTGGAGGCGGGAGGCAGGAGACAGGAGTACAGACAATAGTTTTGGAAACAAGGAATCTCTGGGAGCATTGGTAAAGTGTTGCAGGAAGACAGTCAAATACTATTGTCTTAACTCCTTTACTCCTTAACTGCTTAACTCCTAATAAGCCTCCTGGATTTATCTGGTGAGCCAATCGGTGTGTGCGCCATTCGGCAGCCATGCAGCCGCCGGCCCGGTCTGCCACGGTGCGTTGCGGCTTGCTATGCATGAGGGGTGGTGACTGTCTGGCAGGCAGTTTTGTTGCATCATGCATGCCGTTGGGTTTCTATGGCCTAAGGTTTCGTAGCGTTGCCCGGCATTATTGTGTGTTTCATAAACGTGGTGTCGGTAAATGTAAGGAGCCTCCGGGGCGTTGCGCTTCGCCGGGCTGCGGCAAGAATGGCTGTTCAAGGGCTGTGCCGTTTGCTGTGTCATAAACAGAAAAAGGACTTGCAAGAAATTGCAAGTCCTTTGCCTTTGATGTAGCGGGGGTGGGACCCGAACCCACGACCTCCGGATTATGAATCCGACGCTCTAACCAGCTGAGCTATCCCGCCATCGTTTGTTTGCGGGTGCAAAGGTAATGCAAATTTTTTAATTCACAAAATTTTATCACGGTTTTATTAAGTCTTTAATCGAAAAAAGATACTTTTGCATCGGTCTGTGAGGCCATACATTATATTATATATAAGTGGTATTGATATATGGAACGCAAGAAAGTGACCATCGAGTATCCGCTGGCGGCCAAGTCGCCGGCCATAGTTTGGCGACTGATAAGCAGCGCGGCAGGGCTGCAGAAGTGGATGGCAGACAGGGTGAGCGACGACGGCGCAACGATGACATTCACCTGGGGCGAGCTCTGGACGGGCCAAGACGTGAGGGTGTCGCACGTGATCGACCGCCGCAAGTTCAGCCACATAAGGCTCAAGTGGGATGCCGACCACGGCGAAGGCGAGTATTGGGAGATGAGGCTCGAGGAGAGTGAGCTCACTGGCAACCTGGCCCTGCTCATCACCGACTTTGCCGATGCCGACGAGGAAGACAGCCTGCGGGGCTTGTGGAGCGGAAGCCTGAACAGGCTGCACAGGGTGAGCGGACTGTAAAAAACTGAAAAAAACGGCAAAAGCATTCCCACTCTGACTTTTTTATGCTAACTTTGCAAGTCGGTATAACTACCCCCATAGTCGTCAGACAACAATGCTCCGCATAAAGAAGTTAGACATATTCATAGCCAAGCAGTTCGGTCTGCTGTTTCTCGGAACGTTCTTCATCTGCCAGTTTGTGCTGATGATGCAGTTCCTGTGGCGCTATGTCGACGAGCTGATTGGCAAGGGGCTTTCGCTCGAAGTGCTGGCGCAGTTCTTCTGGTACATGGGGCTCATGCTCATGCCGCAGGCATTCCCGCTGGCCATACTGCTCTCGTCGCTGATTACCTTCGGCAATCTCGGTGAGAGCTCGGAGCTCACGGCCATCAAGGCTGCGGGCATATCGCTCATGCAAGCCATGCGCTCATTGATCGTGATAGTGTGCATGATAGCCTGCTGCTCGTTTTACTTCCAGAACGTGATAGGCCCCGATGCCAACAAGTCGTTCAGCCAGCTGCTTCTCTCTATGAAGCAAAAAAGCCCCGAACTCGAGATACCTGAGGGCATATTCTACGACGGAATACCGGGATGCAACCTTTATGTGCAGAAGAAAGAGGTGGGCACGGGCATGCTCTACGGGGTGATGATATACCGCATGAACGGCAGTTATGAGGATGCGGCCATAATACTTGCCGACTCGGGCAAGCTGCAGTCGACGGCCGAGAAGAAGCACCTGCTGCTCACGCTATACAGCGGCGAGTGGTTTGAAAACATGCAGTCGCAAGACATCGCCGGTAGCGCCAGCGTGCCTTACAGGCGCGAGACCTTTGGCACAAAGCAGATTGTGCTCGACTTCGACGGAGGCTTCAACATGGCAGACGTGGCCGGAATATCGGCCGACGCCCGCTCGAAGAGCATCGGCAAGATAATGCACGACCTCGACTCCATACGCCATTTCAACGACAGTGTGGGCCATTCGTTCTACAACGACGCCAAACGCACCGCATTCAGCATGCCGGCGGTGGGGCGTGCAGACTCGTTGCGGGCTGTGGCCGAGGCCAGGTCGGACACTATGAACATAGATTCGGTGTATCTCAGGCTGAGCCCCGAGGACAGGCAACGGGCCGTAAAGGCCGCCCTCAACAGCGTGCAGATGTATGCCTCGGAGCTTGACATGAAGGGCGACTACATGAAAGGGCTCAACCGCAACGTGCGCACTCACCAGATTGAGGCCATCGGCAAGGTGACGCTCGCCCTGTCTTGCGTGATATTCTTTTTCATAGGGGCACCGCTCGGGGCTATCATACGCAAGGGCGGGCTCGGAGTGCCGGTGATAATATCGGTGCTCGTGTTCATCGTCTACTTCATTTTTGAAAACTCGGGGATGAAGATGGCGCGCGACGGGGTGTGGACAGTGTGGTTCGGCAAGCTGATTTCCACTGCCGTGCTCACGCCGCTGGCCGTGTTCTTCACATACAAGGCCAACAACGACTCAGTGGTGTTCAACTTCGACATCTACCGCTCCATATTCTTCTCGCTGCTCGGCATCAGGCAGAAACGCCACGTTTACCGCAAGGAGGTGATAATCAACGACCCCGATTACGCCGCCGACGCCGCAATGCTCGAAAAGATAACGCTCGACATCACGGAGTATTCGAGATGCCACAACTTGCTGCATGCGCCCAACCCTATTAGCGTGTTCTTCCGCGAAGGCGACGACAGGCGCATACGGGAAATAAGCGTCGAGCTGGAGGCGGTGATAGAAGACCTGTCGAACACCAGGGACAAGGTGATACTGACCGAGCTCAACCGATATCCCATAATGGCCACCCATGCCCACACAAGGCCATTCCGCAACAAATGGCTCAACGCCACCGTGGGCATACTGCTGCCCCTGGGCGTGTTCTTCTACCTGCGCATGCTGCGCTTCAGGTTGCGGTTGCTGCGCGACCTGAGGGTGGTGAGGGCTGCCAACGACGCCCTCGTGGCACGTATAGCGGAAATGGGCAACGGCAACGCGGGCCGTCACTGACTTGTATATAACCATAAAATTGTAATGATATGACAGACACCAGACTGGACACAATAGAATCGGCTCTCGATGATTTCCGCGAGGGCAAGTTCGTGATTGTGGTCGACGATGAAGACCGCGAGAACGAAGGCGACTTGATAATTGCCGCCGAGAAGATTACGCCTGAAGCCGTCAACTTCATGCTGAAGCATGCAAGGGGGGTGCTGTGCGCGCCTATAACCATGAGCCGGTGCGAGGAACTTGACCTGCCGAGGCAGGTGGAAGACAACACATCGGTGCTGGGAACGCCATTTACCGTGACCATCGACAAGCTCGATGGGTGCACGACGGGTGTCTCGGCCCACGACCGCGCGGCCACGATAAGGGCTCTGGCCGACCCTGAGTCGACGCCGCAGACATTCGGGCGGCCGGGGCACATCAACCCGCTATACGCACAAGACCATGGCGTGCTGAGGCGTTCGGGCCACACCGAGGCCACCATCGACCTGTGCAAACTGTCGGGGCTGTATCCGGCTGGGGCGCTCATGGAGATAATGAACGACGACGGTACTATGGCACGGCTGCCCGAATTGAGGCAGTTTGCCAGCCAGTACGGGCTGAAGATAATCGCCATCAAAGACCTCATTGCCTACAGGCTCAGGACGGAGTCGCTGATAGAGGTGGGCACCGAGGTTGACATGCCAACGGCATACGGGCATTTCAGGCTGATACCTTTCAGGCAGAAGAGCTGCGGACTGGAGCACATCGCGCTCATAAAGGGCAGTTGGGCCGCCGACGAACCTGTGTTGGTAAGGGTTCACTCTTCGTGCGCCACAGGAGACATACTGGGGAGCAAGCGATGCGATTGCGGAGAACAGCTGCACCGTTCGATGGAGATGATTGAGAAAGAAGGCAAGGGCGTGGTGATATACATGCAGCAGGAAGGCCGGGGCATCGGCCTGATGAACAAGATCAAGGCATATAAGCTGCAAGAGGAAGGCTACGACACCGTCGATGCCAACGTGCACCTGGGGTTCAAGCCCGACGAGCGCGACTACGGATGCGGCGCGCAGATGCTGAGACATCTCGGGGTGCACAAGATGAGGCTGCTCACAAACAACCCGACAAAGAGGGTGGGGCTCGAGGCGTATGGGCTGGAGATAGTGGAGAATGTGCCCATCGAGGTAGCCCCAAATGAATATGACTACAACTACCTGAAGACAAAAAAAGACAGAATGGGGCATACTCTGCACCTCTGAGGCCCCCGTTTTGTTACATTTCATTGACGAAACATTAAAAAACAATATATTTTTTTTCGCGTGAAGAATAAAATAACTAATTTTGCAGTTAAATAAATAGCAACAGTAATTCGTATGGCACAATTATCCGATCGTTTGCAAAGGCTTGCGCCGTCAGCCACGCTGGCGATGTCGCAGAAAAGCTCAGAGATGAAAGCTCAGGGCATCGATGTAATCAACTTGAGCGTAGGTGAGCCCGACTTCAACACTCCTGACCACATCAAGGCCGCAGCCAAGAAAGCCATTGATGACAACTATTCGAGGTATTCGCCAGTGCCTGGGTACCCCGACTTGCGCAAGGCTATTGTCGACAAGTTGAAAAACGAGAACGGCCTGGAGTACGGAATGAACGAGATTCTCGTGTCAAACGGAGCTAAGCAGAGCGTATGCAACACGGTGATGGCCTTGGTCAACGACGGTGACGAGGTCATAATACCCGCCCCCTACTGGGTTTCTTATCCCCAGATGGTGAAGCTTGCCGGTGGCGTGCCTGTGATTGTTAACGCCGGCTTCGAGCAGAATTTCAAGATGACACCGGAGCAGTTGGAGGCTGCCATAACGCCGAAGACTCGCTTGCTCATATTGTGCTCTCCGAGCAACCCTACCGGAAGCGTTTATTCCAAGGCTGAGCTTGAGGGGCTGGCAGAGGTCATCAAGAAGCATGAAGACATGTTTGTGCTTGCCGATGAGATTTATGAGCACATTATATATACAGGCCGTCACGAGAGCATTGCGCAGTTTGACGGAATGAAAGAGCGCACCATCGTTGTCAACGGCGTGTCAAAGGCTTACGCCATGACGGGCTGGCGCATTGGTTTCATTGCCGCCCCGGAGTGGATAGTGAAGGGGTGCAACAAGCTGCAAGGCCAGTATACAAGCGGCCCGTGCTCCGTAAGCCAGAAGGCTGCAGAAGCTGCCTATACGTCGAGCCAGGCTTGTGTGGAGGAAATGAGGCAGGCCTTCCATCGCCGTCGTGACCTCATTGTCAAGCTTACAAGCGAAATACCGGGGCTGGAAGTGAATGTGCCGGAAGGCGCCTTCTATGTGTTCCCCAAGTGCAGCAGCTTCTTCGGCAAGTCAGACGGCGAGACAACGATATCAAGCTCCACCGACTTTGCTCTTTACCTGTTGGAGAAAGGACATGTGGCAACTGTCGGCGGCGATGCTTTCGGCGACCCGGACTGCTTCCGCATGAGTTACGCAACCAGCGAGGACAACATCGTTGAAGCCATGAAGCGTATTAAAGAGGCCTTGGCAAAGCTGAAATAAACTGCGTAAACTGATAAATGCGGCCTATTTTTGCGACAAGCTGATTAAAAGATGTTAAGCGTCGAACGCAGTATCTGTAATATTTATTATCTTTGCTGCACTGAAACGAAAACCACTTTCTAACCATCAGTAAGGCGCAAGCTAAGAAAACAACTAAAAAACAAAATTCATATTATTAATAAACAAAAACATCAATCAATTATGGCAACATCAACAAAAGCTGTAGCCCCGGCTAAAAACAAGAAACAGGGGTTTGGAGGTATCAAGAACGCTATCTGGATTATGGTGATATGCTGCATTGTAGCGTATGCTTTCTACTTCCTCGTTCTCGGTGATGCAAGCAACTTCGTCGGAGGAGACAAGTCTGCTCACCCTGCTAACCTTGCAGGTACTGTGTATAAAGGAGGTCCTGTTGTAGGTCTTATCTTCACATTGTTCCTCACTGTGGTTTGCCTCGGCGTTGAGCGCTATTTCGCCCTCAAGTCTGCATTCGGTACGATGAACCTCTCTAAGTTCACTGTTCAGGTTAAGGAGCTCATCAAGGCCGGCAAGTTCACCGAGGCTCAGGCACTGTGCGACAAGATGCGCGGTTCTGTAGCTAACGTTGTTTCTGCTTCTATCAACGCTTACAAGGATGTTGAGAGCAACAACACAATGAAGAAGGCCCAGAAGATTTCAAAGATACAGCAGGCCCACGAGGAGGCCACTCAGCTTGAGATGCCTACACTGCAGATGAACCTGCCTATCGTTGCAACAATCGTTACCCTCGGTACTCTTACCGCTCTGTTCGGTACTGTGTTGGGTATGATCCGTTCGTTCCAGGCTCTGTCAAGCGGTGGTGGCGCTGACTCTATGGCTCTGTCTGCCGGTATTTCTGAGGCCCTTGTGAACACGGCTTCTGGTATCGCAACATCTTGGGTGGCTGTGGTTGTTTATAACTTCTACACGAACAAGATTGACAAGCTTACATATGCACTCGACGAGGTTGGTTATACAATAGCTGCAACATACGACGTTAACCACACCGACGAGATTTAATTGTTTTACCTTTTAAATTCAAACTAATGGGTAAAATAAAGATACAGAAAAAAGACATCTGGATAGACATGACGCCTATGTCTGACGTGATGACGCTGCTTCTGTGCTTCTTTATGTTGACATCAACATTCTTGCAGCCGGAGCCTATACAGGTCAACACGCCAAGCTCGGTGTCTGAGGTCAAAGTGCCTGAGAACGATGTCTTGAATATCTTGGTCGGAAACGACGGAAAGATATTCATAGGCACCGAGAACAAGAACAACATGAACGCCATGCTGCAAACCATTGCAGACAAGTTCGGGTTGTCGTTCAACAGCGCCCAACTCAAGAACTTCAGCCAGGAGTCGATGGTTGGCGCCCCTATCAGCGCTTTGGGAGATTACCTCAGTCTTGAAAAAGAACAGATGGCTGAAGCTATCAAGACGCTCGGCATACCCACCGACAGCATTGACGGTGGCATGAGCGAGTTCCAGGAGTGGGTCAAGGCTGCGCGTGAAGCCAACCCGGACATGACGATAGCCATCAAGTGTGATGCAAAGACACCATACAAGGTTGTGAAGACCATGATGTCTGAGCTTCAGGACATGAACGAGAACCGTTACAGACTTATCACAAATCTTAAACAAGGGGAGGAATAATCCATGGCAAAGAAAAAAGAAAGCAAGCAGAAGAAAATGAACACCCGCGTGGACTTCACGCCGATGGTGGACATGATGATGCTTCTTATCACCTTCTTCATGCTTTGTACGACCCTTAGCAAGCCTTCGGCAATGCAGCTTACCATGCCGTCGAACGACCAGAAGCTGACTGACGAGGAAAAATCTGTAACGAAAGCTTCTCATACCATCACCATATATCTTGGTTCTAATGACAAGATATATTATGTTGCCGGCATCCCGCAGTACGACAATCCGGAATGCGTGAAAGAGACCACATGGGGCAAGGACGGAATCCGTAGCGTGCTCATAAAGCACACAACCGAGGAAGGCATCAACCCCGTGGCCCGCATCATGAAAGCGAAGCAGGATCTTGACGCCCGCAAGACCGCTCCTGGGTCGACAATGACAGAGGAGCAGTACAACAAGGAGCTTGATGAACTGCGCAAAGGTAATATTAACGGTGAGAAGATACCTACTCTTACCATTATTATAAAGCCTTTGGATACTGCCAGCTATAATAATATGGTTGAGGCTCTTGACGAGATGCAGATATGCAGCATTGGTAAGTACGTCATTGACAAGATAACTCCTGACGACGAGAAGCTTCTCTCTCTGAAAGGAATCAAGTAATCGAATCGGTGACAGAAGATAATTAAAAAGGAAGAACTATGTCAAAAATAGATCTAATAGACAATAGCTGGGTCGATCTCGTCTTTGAAGGTAAGAATCATTCTTATGGTGCCTACCGTCTGCGTAAGAACACAGGAAAGCGCAACTTGGCGTCAATCATCATTGTGCTTGTTGCCATTGTGGTAATCATGGCTGCCGTATGGGCAAAGATAGCCATTGAGAATGCAATGCCTAAGAAGGTTGCCATTACCACAGATGTGGAGCTTTCGCAGCTGGCCAAGAAGAAGGAAGCTAAGGTTGAGCGTAAGGAGCCCGTCAAGATTGAGATGGAGCAGAAGGTTGTAGAGAAAGTAAAGAGCTCTGTTAAGTTTACTGCCCCTGTCATCAAGAAGGACGAGGACGTTGCGCCAGAAGACGAGTTGAAGTCTCAGGACGACCTTGCCAAGACAGCCGTAGCCATCGGTTCATTCGACGTTAAGGGTAACGACGAGGCCGCCGGCGAGGTGCTCAAGGCCAAGGAAGTGATTGCACAGGAGAAGCCTGTTGAAGAGAAAGTGTTCGACGTTGTAGAGCAGATGCCCCAGTTCCCCGGTGGCGATGCCGCACTGTTTGAATACCTGTCCACACACATTAAGTATCCTACCATTGCCGAGGAGAACGGTGTTCAAGGCCGCGTAATCGTGACGTTCGTTGTAGAGCGTGACGGTTCTATCACCGACGTCAAAGTGGTCAAGTCTGTTGACCCCTCACTTGACAAGGAAGCATCCCGCGTGGTGGCAGGCATGCCTAAGTGGATTCCCGGTAAGCAGAATGGTTCTGCTGTACGTGTTAAGTACACTGTACCTGTGACATTCAGACTGCAATAAATAATGAAGATTAACGTATTCAACACCTTTGTTGGATTGACTCTCATCTTAGGCTTGTTCGCATCTTGCAAGGACAAGCCTAAGAATGGTAGAACTGACACTTACTCATCAGGGACAATTAAGTTTGTCTCTGATGAGAGTTTCAGTCCTATTATTGACGAACAGCGTGAGATTTTCGAGTTTGTTTATCCAAAGGCAAAGCTGGTGCCTATATATACCAACGAGCTCGATGGTGTTAACATGCTCATGAAAGAGCAGGTGTATCTTGCCATAACCTCGCGCAATTTTACAGACAAGGAGATGGCCAACCTTGAGGCCCGGCGTTTCCAGCCGATAGCAATACCGTTGGCTTTTGACGGCTTGGCTCTTATTGTCAACAATTCCAACCCCGACACGATAATCTCTGTCAATGACATAAAGCAGATATTGAGTGGAAAGGTTGCGAAATGGAAGGCGCTTTATCCCAACTCCAAGTTAGACAGCATTGAGGTGGCCTTCGACAATAAGCAATCGAGCACAGTGCATTATTGTGTTGATTCATTGCTTGGCGGCAAGCCAATAAACAGCCCCAACATCTATGCGGTGGACAAATCGGCCGAAGTCATAGACTTTGTCGAGAAGCATCCAAATGCCATTGGGATTATAGGGTCTAATTGGCTCAATGACAAGCGCGATACTACCAATGTGACGTTTAAGCGGAACATACGTGTGATGGGTGTGAGCCGTATACACCCCGCGACAGTTGAGAGCAGCTGGAAGCCATACCAGTATTATTTGTGGAATGGCAATTATCCGCTTGTCCGCACCATTTACGCTTTGCTTAACGACCCCCGTCATGGCCTGCCATGGGGTTTTGCCAATTTCATGTCTGCCGACAGTCGTGGGCAGCGGATATTCTTCAAGGCAGGTCTGTTGCCATATAGGGGAAACATGACCGTCAGGGAGGTGAGTGTAAGTGATGAGTGACGGCATGCGTTATGATGTGAAATCTATTAGCCCGGGGCATCCTTGGGCTTTGACTACTAGAATTATCGACTAGAATTATCGAAAGGAATTTAAGCAATTTAAGGTTAATATGAAGAGTTTGAAGTATTTATTAATTGGATCTTTTATGCTGGCGCTTTCAGTGCCTGCAATGGCTCAAGACGATAACAAAGCCACTATCGATGCAATAACGAAAGTAATCAAGAGCAAGCCTGCCGACTTGGAAGACCAGGTAAAGGCCGTTTACAAGAAGAACAAGAAAAACGAAGACGTTCTTGTTGCCATGGGAAGGGCTTTCCTCGACATCAAGGATACTGTCAACGCAACACAGTACGTGGAGTACGCCCTTAAGGCAAACAAGAAGTATGCTCCTGCGTTTATCCTCCAGGGAGACATCGCCGCTCTCAACAACGACGGTGGTGCTGCTGCCGGTTATTACAACCAGGCCATTTATTTCGACCCGAAGGATCCCGAAGGATACTACAAGTATGCCAGCGTTTACCGCAAGATCAGTCCTACCGAGGCTGTAGGCCGTCTTGAGGAGTTGCGCGCACAGCGCCCCGATGTGGTAGTTGATGGAATGATTGGTCACATATATTACATCTCAAACGAGTTTGACAAGGCTGCCGAGAGCTATGCCAAGGCCGACAGAAACAAGCTCACCGAGAAAGAGCTCACCGAGTATGCCATGGCATTGTACTTCGGCCAGAAATACTCCGAGAGCCTCGAGATAGCCAAGTTCGGCCTGACCAAGTTGCCGCGTGACGCCGCCTTCAACCGCCTGGCTTTCTTCAACTGCACCGACATGGAGGACTATCCCAGCGCATTGAACTATGCCGACGCGCTTTTCAACAAGTCTGACAGCGCCAAGTTCTCATATTACGACTACACTTACTACGGCAATGCATACAACGGCAACAAAGAGTACGACAAGGCTGTAGCCATGTACCAGAAGGCCCTTGAGCAGAAGATAGACAACAACGAGAAGCGCGCTGGAGTAATCAAGCAGCTCTCTGATTGCTATCTGGCTAAGGAAGACTACTCTAACGCCATCAAGTACTACCAGGATTATCTGACCACTCTCGGCAATGCGTCGGCCAATGATGCCGCTGCCCTGGCCCAGATTTACATCCAGTATGCCGACACCCTGTCTGATACAGCTCGCATCGACATGTTCAAGAAGGCCGAGCAGGTGTATGTAGACATGGAGAAGAAGTATCCCGATGCCCTCGAGTATGTTACTTTCATGCGTGCCCGTGTAAACTCATACATGGATCCCGAGACAAAGGAAGGTCTTGCCAAGCCATATTACGAGAAGGTAATGGGCATGATTGAGCCGCGTGCCGAGAAGTCGGCTTCCGACAACGCACGTCTCGTTGAGTGCTATCGTTACCTTGGATACTACTATCTGCTGAAGGAAGACAAGGCCACTTCAACATCATATTGGAACAAGATTCTCGCCATCGATCCTGAGAACGAGATTGCCAAGCAGGCCCTGACCCTTACCACAAAGTAAGATACCGATAAAGATAAATCGTCACTTTGGCATCTATAGGATGCCGTTTGACCGACGATTATTAGTTATGCAGATCTCCCGTTGTGCATTGCGCAGCGGGAGATTTTGCGTTGTGGTCTTTGTGCTGTTGCCGGTTTCTGTCAAATGGCCGTTCCTGTTTATTGGGGTAAGGCATTGTTTTTCATTGAAATCCGCAAGTTGGCAATCACTTGTATGTATCTGCCGGGAGTAAGTTTTCATCACGGCCGCCCGTAGTTAGGTGACAACGGCTTAGCGGGTAATCTCAGCCAACAACATCAGCTGGCACATCGAGTGCTGTCTTCTGCTTACCCCTGCTAACTGCTCGCATCTGGCAGAATGCGGAAATCCATTTGCTTTATTATTAAGTAGCAGTTCAAATTTAACCGATACAATTGCCCTTGCAGGTGTCCTCCACATCTTTGCCACCATCTTGTGCGCTCTTTCGGGCCGCATACCAATGTCTCATCGGTCGCGTAGCCCGCTATGCTCTCTCTTCAGACTTTGCCGTGCATCTCCGAAATAGCGCACAATTTGATGGCAATTAATATTGAACACTTACTTAATACCCGCTAATTGTGCATGCTTGCAAATATGCAGCTACCAACATCCCTTAGATTCATTGTCTTCCACCATGTGCCATGTTGCGACGCCAAACGGCAAGTTCTGCCCAATGATATGGCCTGTTTCAGCATGATGAACGGCACATCTTGCCATTCAAAACGCCACGTATTGCAACCCGCTGAGAGGCAGGTAGTTAACTGTAAGGGCCGTTGCCGTTGCCTTTAACTTAAAATGGTTAACGCCGGTGTGCGCCTGCCGACTGCCTCAAACGGTTTTGGCTGTTTTTGGATATTAATGTTCACTTTTCGTTGTTTTTGCCGTTTTCGGCATGAAAACAGATGCTTGCTTGATTAAAAAAATATTACTGTCCGCTAAACATAGCAACCCTCATCCCAACTCATTGAGATACAACA
>OOBJ01000122.1_pt1 | contig 71985 bp, 60 predicted proteins | sample 1671331 | NCBI WGS metagenome assembly OOBJ01 (sample SAMN06348145, study PRJEB24527) | human gut metagenome | biome: human gut; feature: ankylosing spondylitis patient; material: feces | host: Homo sapiens | place: China | collected 2015-10 | reverse complement strand
TTGCTTTATGCCGATTTGGCAACTTTGTGCAAATCTACTCATTCCCAACTGTTTATGTTCCAACCTCTCTTATTCTCCTTTGGCTGCTTTAGAGCTTTATGTTAATGAGAATATCTCCGGTCTTTAGCTTGTATTCTTCTGCCCACTTGTCAATAGTATTTGGATCAATGAACCGTGCCTGTTCCAAAGATATACCTCCCTCTTTCAAATTGCATTTTTGTGCAAATACAGGGTAGGTTCTGTCATCATCCTTATATTTGGGTGACTTTCCTCTTGAAAGAAAGATGCATATTTCCCCCAATGTCGTCCACACCCACGAACTCGGCACTTCAAACGGTACATTCTCATAATGCGGCTTATCAGAAGTAGCCTTCGTCTTTTTAGGACGTTTGATTTTACCTTCCTTGACAAGGCGTTCTTTCTCGGCACGGATGCGCTCGAGGAGCACGGATGCGGGCTCATCGTTGGGGTCTTGCGGTACAAGTTTACCATGTATCGCAAGGTCAAGTATCTTTTGGCGTAATGCTTTAGTATTCATTTGTTATTTCTTTTTCGGGTTGTCTTCAGTTAAAAAGAATTGGCAAAACTCTCTTAACTGCTGTTGCATTTGTTCCTGTGGTATCAAGATGCGTTTATACTCTGCTATCATTGTCGGACTCATGCTACGACTCATAGCATACTCAACAACCACCTTGTCGGCATCGGGACATAGAATGATACCAATAGAAGGGTTTTCGTTTGAGCGCTTTACATCACGGTCAAGAGCCTCAAGATAGAATTCCAACTGACCGAGGTCGCGCGGATGGAACTTCGTTTTCTTTAATTCTACAGCAACGAGAGCTTGTAGTCCGCGATGAAAGAACAGCAAGTCAGCCTTGAACGAAGAAGCACCAACATTCAAACGATATTCTTGATCCATAAATATGAAGTCCTTCCCCAACTCAAGGATAAATTGCTTCATATGTTCTATCAGTCCATGCTTAAGGTTCGACTCATTATGTTTCTTTGGCAAGTTGAGGAAATCCACAAAGTAAGTATCTTTGAACATTATTGGTGAGTCGGGATATGTTTCAAGCAATCCTTTCGACAGATTAATTTTTCTTCGCAATAATGTTTCATATGTTTGCGTAGAAATAGCACGTTGCAACTCCTTGTTCTTCAGATTTTCTTTATGTGCATAAAGTATATAGAATAAACGTTCCTCAGAGCTACGACATCGACACAAGATGTCATAATGATTAGATAAAGTCGTCAAACACAACACATCAGGAAATTGTCCAGACGGCATCTGGACAATTTCCGTTGCTTGATTGCGTTCGGAATCTTGCAAGTTTGAATAATTCCAATACCCAATATCATTGTTTGATGATGAATTTGCAGAAAGATACATGCCGATGACTTTTTGAAATGCGTCAGAGGAGTACTCTTCATAAAACATCACCATATTATAAATACTGCTTCGACTAAAGCCTTTTACATCTGGACGTTTTGCACGAATATATTCCGATAATTGAGAAACGACCTTACTTCCCCATTCTTCGTTTTTGAGTTTAGCAGACACATACTTACCTACAGACCATGCCGTGAATAATGTTTCATTGTTCACGGCTACAGAAGCACGGCATTTATGCTGTATAATTAATTCTACAACCTCTGCGAACTGCTTTTCTTGCAAAGAACTTATATTATTATCTATAATGTTGTTTGCCATTTTATCAATCCTCGTCAATATCTCCCAACAACTTCTCTAACTCACTCACCGCCTTGCTGATACTCTGGCTCTGCTCCTTTATAGTAGCCATCAGCTCTTCCAAGGTATGTTCCTCTTCCTCGCCACCTTGCTTAATCCAGGTGATATCGAGTGAAGTTTTGTCACGGGCTACTATCTCGTCAATGCTGTATTTGCGCCAACGGCCCGATGGATTACTATCTACATCGTAAGTCTCGGTGCGATTGTTGATGTCAGCGGGATTGTAGCACTTCACGAAGTCGTCGAGATGACGACGATCCAACTTGTTGGTGGCAAGGGTATGCTTGACATCCGTACGGTAATCGTAGAACCAGACATCCTTGGTGGGCTGCCCCTTAGTGAAGAACAGCACATTGGCCTTCACTCCCTGTGCATAGAAAATTCCCGTAGGCAGACGGAGAATGGTATGGAGATTGAAGTCAGAGAGAAGGCGTTTGCGGATAGTCTCGCCGGCGCCACCCTCAAAGAGCACATTGTCAGGAAGCACCACTGCGGCACGGCCGCCATTCTTCAGCATAAGCATCATGTGCTGGAGGAAGTTAAGCTGGTTGTTCTTGGTCTCTACATAGAAGTCCTGTCGGTTCAAGTCCACCGAACCTGCTGGACGCTGACCGAAAGGCGGATTGGCAAGAATCACATCCACCAACGACTTAGGCTCTCGTTCCAACGAGTCCTCGCAAGTGATGGGGCTACGGTCTGTGCCCACACCATGCAGATAGAGGTTCATAGAGGCGAGCGTGACCACAAGAGGCGTGATATCCATGCCACGTAAAGCCTTGTTACGCAGGAAGTCGCGTTTCTCCTTGCTTGCCGATTGATTTTTCATATAATCGTAGGCCGAAAGGAGGAAGCCACCCGTACCACAAGCAGGGTCGCATACGGTCTCGCCAATCTGCGGATTGACACAGTCGACCATAGCCGTGATGAGCGGACGCGGCGTGAAGTACTGTCCAGCGCCGCTCTTCTTGTCCTGGCCGTTGCGCTCCAATATGCTCTCATAGATGGCACCCTTCACGTCGCCATCCATAACGAGCCATTGCTCCTCATCTATCATCGTTATGACTTTCTTCAGATACACGGGCTTGTCTATCTTGTTCTGCGCCTTGGTGTAGATGGTACCGATAAGATTGCCCTGGGCGCTAAGAATCTTCAACGTTTCCTCGTACTGCGAGATAAGGTCCAGACCATCCAGACTGGTAAGGTCGTGCCACTGGTAGCCGTCAGGAATAGCCGAGTTCTCACCAAACATTTCCACATTCTCTGCATCCATCTTCAGGAAAAGCAGATAGGTAAGTTGGGTGATATAGTCAGTAAAGCCAATTCCTACTCCGGCAAGAGTGGTGGCAAGAGTCCATACTTTCTTGGTGAGCGACTGCTCGGTAGATGTATTGTTTGTCATACTTAAATGGTTATGCTGTTTTACCTAAAACTACAAAATTAAACAAAGAGAGAAGAGCGTCATCAGCTTTCTGCTTGGAACCGAACGCTGCTATCATCTGTGCAGCCTGCGTGCGGTCGTCGTCGCGAATATCATCGATGGTGCAAGCGCCATTGCTTGCCACATAGTCCACAATCTGGCTCATCAGTTCTTTCTGCCTATCCGTTATCTCTCGGTGCCACTGTCCGCACCAAAGATTGAAATACTGCCGGGCTGTAGTGCAGACACTTTCAAGCCGTTCTATCTGGTGGAAGGCAAAGCGCACCAACTGTATGATATTGGTAATTGCCTCGCTCTCTTCCTTCTTGGTGGCACGGCGCACACAATGAGGACTAACGATGGCGTAAGAGTTCCACAACTGCCTCGTACTGAAGCGAGAGTTCTCCATCTTCAGTTTGTTCTCCAGGTCTTTCATCATGCTATAAGTGATAGGATCGCCACTCTGGTTATAGATGATGCGCAATGCCTCAATCTCGTCTGCATGTTCATTGCAGTACTGCTCAAAAGCCTCTGTTGTCTCTTCGGCTTCTTCCAATGAGAAGCCTTTAGAGATAAGCGTATCTTCGCCAGGCATGAGCGTATTGACAAAGCCAGCCGCAAGAATAAGAATGTATCGGCGCACATCGGCATGATTGGCGACAGGTGCGACAAGACCTTTGCGCTCGTTGTTGGGGGCGTTGACATCATAGTAAGGCGGCAGCGTGTCGCCCTCCAATGCCTCGTATATACGCTGTGCAATAGCGTTCATAGAGTCGCTTGCCAACCGTTCGAACTCTGCACGCTGAGAGTCGTCGGACTTATTGTGCAATCGGGACAAAGTGGAAGCCAGACGTTTCAGATACTCATCAGACAGATTGCCATGAGCGATGCGCTCAAGCAATTGCTTCAGTGTCAACCTGACGATATCGGGACTATCGCTTGGTCTGGCAACAGACTTCGCGCGCTCGGAGACACCCACAGCATCGACAAGGAAAAAGTAATCCTTGCTGAAGGCATTGGGAGTCACTGCTCTAAGCTGTTCGTCACCAATGGTGCGCACGCCGCGTCCCTTCATCTGAATGTAAAGCGGTTCGGACTCCACGTCACGCATGAACATCACCACTTCGAGTGGTTTCACGTCGGTACCCGTAGCCACCAGCGTGCAAGTGACGGCGATACGGAAGTCGCGGTCGTTGCGGAACTGGCGGATGAGTTCATTGCTGTCGCCCGACGAATAGGTAATCTTCTGTACATATCGATCCATATCGGCATCGGGACACTTCTCTCCAAATACCTCTTTGGCTATGTTCACGATATTGGTGGCATGCATCTCGTTGAGCGCAAAAATAAGCGTCTTGGGAAGATAGGCAAAGTTTGGCTCACGCTGTGGGTCATTGAACATTTCCGTATACACGGCATCGCGATATGTGGTAAGAATGAGTTTTATCTGAGAGGGATTGATTATAGAGCGGTTTAGCTCTGCCTTGGAATAATTCTTAGTCTCGCGCGTACTTATCTCCACCGTCTGGCCCGTATAACGAGTCTCCACACGCACTCGGTCGCCCCTCAAGATTGCGCCGCCATTCTCCGTCACCTCTGTCATGATGCGATACACGCGGTTGTCCACATTCACACCATCCACGATACTCTTCTCAAGCGTATAGTTTACGATGCGGTTGTTGTTGAAGAAAGCCATAGTTTCGGGAATAGGCGTTGCGGTAAGACCTATCAGTCGGGCGGTGTCAAAGTATTCAAGCACCTTGCGCCAGTTGCCGTAAATACTGCGGTGACACTCGTCGATGATAATCAAGTCGAAGAAATCATGGGGCAGCTTGGGAGTGGCAGGGAGCCTCACTTCGGCTGTCGCCTCGTCATTGTCATCCTCGTCATTGTCCACGATATCCTCACCTTTCAGCAGTGAGAACAGACGCTGAATGGTTGAAATCAGCACATTGCAGTCGGATGGTATTTTTGCCGACTTCAAGCGCTCCACTCCATAGATATTGTTGAACGCCTCACCATTGTCTGTAAGGCGGAACGTACCAAACTCATTCTCGGCCTGCCGTCCGAGATTGTTGCGGTCGACGAGGAATAGCACTCGACGCATCGGGGTGTACGTCAGCATGCGATAGGCTGCAAGGCACGCCGTATAAGTCTTTCCCGCACCAGTTGCCAACACCATAAGGGCACGCTTTTGCCCACTACGGAAACTCTTTTCCAACTCGGTGACAGCCTCATACTGGCAGTCACGCAATCCCTTCTTGCTCAACGTAGGCAAACCGGCAAACGGGTCGTCGATGCCAAGCATACTTACGACCTCTTTGGGCGTATGGATACGGTTGATTGTATCCCATTCCGTGTTTGTCTTGCGAAAATCTTGGAATAAGACAACCTTACCATTAGACTTAAATAAAAGGGGCGTAGGTTTCTGCCAAGTCTGGTAGCAGCCAGGAACACTCTTGGCGTAAGTGGCCACCTGGTCGCTCACTATATCCGAATCGACATCGACATCCTCACGCTTGGCTTCCAGCACACCACAAACCTTGCCGTTGACAAACATAAGATAGTCGGCCTCGAGATTACCTTCGAGCAATCCTTCACGCACAGCCACGGCAGACATTGTAGGTTCAAACTCGTCACGGTTGACTACCTGCCAACCTGCTTCTGCGAACCAACGGTCTATCTTTATTCTCGCTTTTTCCTCTGGCGTCATAGGTTATTCCTCCTCTTTTTCTGATAATAGCATATTATCGGAAGTTATCAACGGCAGCATATCATGCCCTTTTCCACTACGAATCATGTCCCCTACCTTTCCCTTGCAAGAAATCGGCTTGGCACATTGGCTTCATACGCCATCATCGATGACCACTTCAATATTTAACAATCTTGCCACATCTACACTCAATGCTTTCGCAATGCGCAGAAGGTTTTTAAGGTCTGGCAGACTTGCATTTATCATCCACTTGGATGTCTTGCCAAGTCCTTACCCAACTGTTCGACAAGCCACTTATTGAATCTCTGCTTCTCGGCAAGAACTATCTTCAATCTAATGATCTGTCCTTTTGGCATACCTTTTAATATATGTATGGCAAAGATACACAAAGTATGTGAGAACGCTTTGTAAATCTGTTAAAAATTTACATTATCAGAAAGAAAATTGTCGAATGGGTCAATTATCCTACACTCCATAAAGCCTCCAGAACTTTCGCCACAAACCGGCATACACGATAGAAGACACGCAACTTCAACAGACTTCTGCTGCATCACCAGTCTTATACCTGTCGTTATAGGCATATTCAAGAGGACGGGCTACTTACATGTGGCACTTATGTTATACATGGTGGCAAACTATGATTTAGATAATTAGCATATCGAAACCGAGAAATACAAGAATGATTTAGAGAAACAGGACAAGGAATTACAAACAGACATCATCTCTATTCATTTCGGCATAGTGACAGCGGAAATGATGCGGGTGGTATATGATTCCGAGAAGATACCTGTCTCCACCCTATCGGTTATCGCCCTCACCGTGTATCGTTCCGGCATTTTTGCGGGCTGCTATCTTGTCGCAATTGATTTGGGCTATCTGGTCAAAGGTGTAGCCGAGGTCGTGGGCGAGCATGGCACAATACCAGAGTACGTCGCCTATCTCTTTGGCAATCTCGAGGCGGCGCTCGTCGCCGAACTCTCCCTGATTGTCGCGTATCACTTTCTTTACCTTGTCGGCCACCTCGCCGGCTTCTCCGGTCAATCCCAATGTGGGGTAGACGATGGGATGGGGATAAATGGCGGTGTCGAGTGCCTTCTGCTGATATTCATCAAAATCCATAAGCAGTATTTGTTGTATAGTTCTATTATAATAGTAACGCGCGAACCTCGCAAATGTTGTATGGATAATGGGAAAAAGAATGGGAGCAGTTTCCAGAGCCTGCCACCTGGCTTGGCGCCCGACGACAAGGGAAAAGAAAGAGAACAAAGGGCACGAGGGCGCAGCGGAGGCTACACGTAAGGGCATAAAAAAACCGCCTGAAAGCCCATGTCTCTCGACATCATACTCTTCGGCAGGACAAAAACTTGTTTTGTTTAAGGAAAAAGACTTTTTAATATCAACAACGAGCGGTTGTAAGTAACCACCTTAACACCCGACACAATGTTATCACAACATCTGTGGGCATTGCCCGTCGCCTCCAGTCCTCCGACTGATTAAAAAGTTCACAGAATTTCAAATCTTTACATCATTTTCTCAACCAAATAGTTACACACTTCATATAAATGCTTCTTTTTTGTTTCACTATTACGACTGCAAAGTTACATACTTTTTACAAAATATGCATAGCATTTTCCGATTTTAATATATTAAAAATCTCTTATTGCGTGTCGATGGCCTTCATTTTGCCCGCTGGCAAGGGGCTGATGGAGGACTTTATGACCGCCCATCAGCCGATGACCGCTGGGGATGCTGGGCTACTTCAGCGTCTCGCTCTCTATCTTCTCGATGCTTCCGCTGATAGGATTGAGCAGGATGTGGCTGGTATTCTTCTTGCCGAAGAGCTCGGCGCTGAGATACTCGGTACGTCCAAACTGTCCGGCGTAGCACTCATAGGTCTTCACGATACGGCTGTCGTGGGTGAGCGTGACTTGGATTTTGTCGGGGATGTTGACGCAGAGCCCGAAATTGTCCTTGGACTCCTTCTCGGCAGGTCCGCCTTCGGGCACATTGCCCTCTGGAGCCACCATTATATAATAAGGTGTACCCGCCAGGTCGTCGGCATCGGTAATACCCAGATGCTGGGAGAAGCGGAAGAGCACGCTGCGCTCCTCGTCGGGCTGGGGAACATAGGTGATGATGGTCTCGACGGTGTCGCTCACCATGGTTCCCTCAAAGGTCTGCAACAGCGCACGCTCCTGAGCATCGAGGTTCTCCATCATGATGCGCAGCTGGGTGCCGTCTTTGGGCATAAAGTCTGCCTGACCGCGTGCGAGCTGGTTGCGGCTCTCACGGATGTCATAGATGTCCTTGGCGGTGAGCTCAGCCATCTTGGCGGTGCTTCCAGCCGAGAGGATATCCTCGTTCATATAGTCGTTGGGATTGGGCTGCGGCTGCTTGGGAGCAGGCACAAACCGCTCGGGCAGCGCCACCTGGCGTCCCTTGGCATTGATGGCGAGCAGCAGTCCGCTCTCGTCGCGGTCTACCTCGCTGATGCTGAGTTTCTTATCCAGATTGAGGGTAAACTGCTTGGTAGAATCGGGCACTCCGATGGTGTTCATGCGGATGTCTACCACCCTATAGGTCTCGGCGGGATGGAGCGCCACGTCCTTCTTCTTCATGTAGCGGAAGGCGTACATGGCAAACTGTCCGGGGGTGTAGGTGGTCTTCTCTACCTTGACGGCAAATCTCAGCGCCGTCTTGGGCAGAAAGTAAGTGGTTCCGGCCACAGTCTGTTGGGCCAGGGAAACGCCCATGCCGGCAAGCAGCATCAGCGCCGAAAGGATATACTTTTTCATTGCGTGTGTTATAATTTGCTTTTGTATTGTCTATGATGTTATCAGTCTTCGATGTAGCGGAACGCTGCGGGCAGGGAGTCCACAATGTCGCTCGCCACGAGGCTCTCCATTCCCTTGGTGCGCACTGCCAGGTCTCCGGCAAGTCCGTGGAGATACATACCCAGCATGCAGGCCTGCTGATGCTGGTAGCCCCGCGCCAGAAGTCCGGTGATGACACCCGTGAGCACGTCGCCGCATCCGGCAGTAGCCATTCCAGCGTTGCCCGTGGTGTTGAATATCACTTGTCCCGAGGGCAGGCACAGAGCGGTGTAGTGTCCCTTGAGCAGTATGTATGCCTGGAGGCGCGCTGCCATTTCCGATGCGCGGTTGAGCAGTTCACAGCTGTCGTGCGACGCCGCCCCCAACAGGCGCTCCATCTCCTTGGGATGGGGCGTGAGGATGCAGTCCTTGGGCAACTGCTGCAACCAGGCGCGATGGGCAGCCAGTATGTTGATGGCATCGGCGTCGATAACCACCGGGCAGTTGGCTCGGCGCAGCTGGGATATGAGCGAGAGGGCCGTAGTCTCGTCGGTACCCAGTCCGGGACCTACACCCATGGCCGAATAGGCTATGGTGTCTAACGCCTCGGTAAACCTGAGTTCGCTGGCATCCATCTGCAGCACCGCCTCGGGCACCGCCATCTGCATGACGGTATAATTGGCCTTGGGCGTATGCACCGACAGTTTGCCCACTCCCGAGCGCAGACAGGCTCGGGCTGACAGTATCGCCGCTCCCGACATGCCGTAGCTGCCGGCTATCAGCAGCGCATGGCCCATCTCTCCCTTGTGGGCAAAGGGCCAACGACGGCGCAGAAACGAGCGCAACTCTCCCTCCTCGACGAGCGAGAAGCGGCTGTCCTTACTCTCTGCAAAAGACTTGGAGAGACGGATGTCAAGCACCTTGACCTCGCCCAGATAGGGCTGGTTCTCGGCAAAGAGCATCGAGAGCTTGAGCTGCTGAAAAGTGAGGGTAAGGGTGGCGCGCACGATGTTGGCTCTGACATTGCTCGAATTGTCTTCGGGCATCAGGCCCGAAGGCAGGTCGATGCTCACCACGGGCGCTTCACTCTGGTTGATATACTTGACGAGCGAAGAGAAGCCTCCGGCGAGAGGCTTGTCGAGCCCAGCCCCGAAGAGACCGTCGACAACGAGCGTATCGGCATCGAGCACGGGCGGGTCGAAGTTTACCTTGACCTCGACAAAATCTTCCACCTTGACGCTTTCGACCAGCCGCTTCTTGTTGGCGGCACAGTCGGGCGAGAGGTTGTTGTGGATGTTGAAGAGATAGACCGTCACGGTAAAACTGCGCTCGGCCAGCAAGCGCGCCACAGCCAGGGCATCACCGCCATTATTGCCGGGTCCGGCAAAGACGATTACCCTCATGGGCACCCAGCGCCGGGCTATCTCATCGGCCACTGCCGACGCCGCGCGTTCCATCAGGTCGATGCTCTTCACGGGCTCGTGTTCGATGGTATATCTGTCCCACTCCTTTATCTGTCTGCTCGTAAATATTTTCATACCTTGCAAAAATACGAAAAAATGACTAACTATCGTAGCTGTTTTCCTATATTTTTTGTAATTTTGTCGAGAAATTATTAAATTCATACTCATGAGTATCGTACAGATTAAGGACAAAAGGTTCAAAACGTTTATTAGCGAGGACGAAATCCAGCAACGCGTCAAGGCCGTCGCCGACAGGATCAACCATGACATGGAGGGCAAGAAGCCCCTGCTCCTGGCCGTGCTCAACGGCTCGTTTGTCTTTGCCGCCGACTTGATGCGCCACATTACTATCCCATGCGAGATATCGTTTGTTAAGCTGGCATCGTATGAAGGCACCGTCTCTACAGGCAAGGTGGTCGAAGTGATGGGACTCAACGAAGACATAACCGGACGCGACGTCATCATCGTCGAAGACATCGTAGACACTGGCAAGACCATGGAGCGCATGCTCGACACCCTGGGCACCCGCAACCCCAACTCGCTGCACATCTGTACGCTGCTGCTCAAACCCGAGAAACTGAAGATACCCCTCAACATAGAGTATGCAGCCATGGAAATCCCCAACGATTTCATCGTGGGCTATGGACTTGACTACGACCAGGAGGGTCGTAACCTCAGAGACATTTATACATTAGTAGAAGGATGAAGAATATAGTTATTTTCGGTGCCCCCGGTTCGGGCAAAGGCACCCAAAGCGACAAGATGATTGCTCAGTACGGTTTTGAGCACATCTCTACCGGCGACGTGCTGCGCAATGAAATCAAGAACGGAACCGAGCTGGGCAAGACCGCCAAGAGTTATATCGACCAGGGACAGCTTATCCCCGACGAGCTGATGATAGACATCCTTGCCAGCGTATACGACAGCTTCGGCAAAGAGCACAAGGGCGTCATCTTCGACGGATTCCCCCGCACCATCCCCCAGGCAGAAGCCCTCAAGAAGATGCTGGCTGAGCGCGGACACAAGGTGGCTGCCATGATTGAGCTCGACGTTCCCGAAGACGAACTGATGAAGCGTCTCCTACTCCGCGGACAGCAGAGCGGACGCAGCGATGACAACGAAGAGACTATCAAGAAGCGCCTCAACGTTTATCACAACCAGACATCTCCCCTCATTGAATGGTACGCCAAAGAAGGCATACACCATCACATCAACGGTCTGGGTGAGCTCGACCGCATCTTTGGCGACATCACTGCCGTCATCGACAATTTGTAATATCATAAAAGGCTGAAGCAGCGTGCCGGCAGACGTACCTATGCAGATAGATACGACAAGCACGACACGGCGCTTCAACCTTTTTTCGTTTTATTAGACTCCACTTTTCACCAACTCCTTATCATCTATTATAATTATGGCAGAATCCAATTTCGTTGACTATGTAAAAATCTGTTGTCGCTCGGGCAAGGGCGGACGCGGCAGTATGCACCTGCGCCACGTGAAGTACAACCCTAATGGTGGTCCCGACGGTGGCGATGGAGGACGCGGAGGAAGCATCTACCTCCGTGGCAATCACAACTATTGGACGCTGCTCCACCTCAAGTTCCAGCGTCACGTATTTGCCGAACATGGAGGCAATGGTGGCCGCGACAAGTGTCACGGCACCGATGGTAAGGACATCTATATCGACGTGCCCTGCGGCACTGTGGTCTACAACGCCGAGACGGGCAAATACGTGTGCGACGTCAACTACGACGGACAGACTGTATTGCTGCTCAAGGGCGGACGCGGCGGATTGGGCAACTTCCAGTTCCGCACAGCCACCAACCAGGCTCCTCGCTACGCACAGCCGGGCGAACCGATGGAGGAGATGACCATCATCCTCGAGCTCAAGTTGCTTGCCGACGTCGGACTGGTAGGTCTGCCCAACGCCGGAAAGTCCACCCTGCTCTCGTCGCTTTCGAGCGCACGGCCCAAGATAGCCAACTATCCCTTTACCACCCTCGAACCCTCGTTGGGCATCGTAGACTATCATGACCACCAGTCGTTTGTCATGGCCGACATCCCCGGCATCATCGAGGGAGCCAGCGAGGGCAAGGGACTGGGACTGCGCTTCCTCCGCCACATCGAGCGCAACTCGCTGCTGCTCTTCATGGTGCCTGGCGACACCGACGATATCAAGCGCGAATATGAAGTGCTGCTCAAGGAGTTGCAGCAGTTCAACCCCGAGATGCTCGACAAGCACCGCGTGCTGGCGGTCACCAAGTGCGACCTGCTCGACGACGAGCTCATCGACATGCTGCGCGAGACTCTGCCCGACGATCTCCCCGTGGTGTTCATCTCTGCCGTCACCGGCAAGGGACTGCCCGAGCTCAAGGATATCCTGTGGCGTGAGCTCAACAGCGAGAGCAACAAACTGGCAGACATCACCGCCGAAGACACGCTGGTGCACCGCGACAAGGATATGAGCCGCTTTGCCGAAGAGCTCCACGACGAGGGCGAGGATATCGAGTTTGTCGATGAAGACGACATCGAAGATATCGAAGACCTGGAAGATTTCGAATACGACGAGGAGGACTATGATGACCAGCAAGACTGAACCCCGTCTGCTCTGCTATGACCTCGGCGAAGGGGTCACAGCCTTCTCCACCACCCGACATGGCGGCGTGAGTGAGGCAAACTACGCCTCGTTCAACATCAACCCCTACTGCGGAGACAGCGCCGACCACGTGGCACGCAACCGCCAGCTGCTGGCCGACAGGCTCGGACTGCCCGCCTCCCACATCGTCCTCCCCCACCAGGTCCACGGAATCGAGCACCGCGCCGTGGCGCCCGAACTGCTCGACATGAGCGACGCCGTGCGCGACAAGATACTCGACGGAGTAGACATGGTGACGACCTCGATGACCGGCGTGTGCATCGGAGTCTCCACCGCCGACTGCATCCCTGTATTGCTCTACGACCCCGTGGCCCGCGCCACCGCCGCCATCCATGCCGGATGGCGCGGCACCCTGCAGCGCATCTGCCAGCGTGCCGTCATGGCCATGCAGCTCCACTACGGCACCACCCCCGACAGGCTGCTCGCCGTGGTAGGACCAGGCATCTCGCTCGCCAACTTTGAAGTGGGACAGGAGGTCTACGACCAGTTCTTGCAGGCCGGCTTCGACCTTACCGAGACCGCCGAGTGGCACACCAAGTGGCACCTTGACCTGCCCGGCATCAATATCCGGGAGCTCATCGGTTGCGGCGTGGTGCCCGAGCATATCCACCATGCCGGCATCTGTACCTTCGACCATGCCGACGACTACTTCTCGGCGCGCCGTCTCGGCATCGACTCCGGACGCATCTACACCGGCATCCTGATGCAATGACATTCCACACCCCGACCATTAACCCTTACTCCTAAAAGTCTACCTTTATATATATGAACATCAAGCATACACTGACATGGGTCCTGCTGGCTACATTGCTGTCGGCATCCACCCCAGCCAACATCAAGTTCACCCCAGCCGAAACCCAGCAGATAAGCATCAGCACCCCCGGACTCTTTGACAAGAGCAAAGCCTTCAGCATCGACTTCACCAGCATGGGCGACCGAGCCTACAGCTTCCCGCTGCCCGTGGGCAAGGCTACGCTCTCTGACAAGGAAGACCGACTGGAAATCACCTCCAAGAAGGGCGATGCCGTCAAGGCCATGTTTGACGGCTGCGTGCGACTCGCGCGAAAGATGGACCGCCACGGCAATGTCATCGTGATACGCCACGACAATGGTCTGGAGACTGTCTATGAAAACAATGCGCAGAACCTGGTGCAGAGCGGACAGACGGTAAAGGCCGGACAGACCATCGCCATCATCGGCAACGACGGCGAGCAGGGTCTCTGCCGCTTCTTCATCATGGTCAACGGCTCACGCGTCAACCCTACCACCATCGTCAATGCCCGCAACCACCGACTCTACCGTCAGGTGCTGGCGTTCGAGAAGCGCGGCGCCAATATCCGTATAACCCACATCGACGGAGAGAGCAACGAGAAGCGCGGACTGACCCTCGACCCCGACGAGGAAACCAACCCGTTTGAAAACAGCAGCAGCTTCGAACTCGACCTTACCCAGATAGAGGAGGAGCACTGGGCCTACCCGCTCCCGGGTGCCAAGGTCATCAGCCCCTATGGCGGCAGACGGCGCCACAGTGGCGTAGACCTCAAGACCAAGCCCAAAGACAACATCGTGGCTGCTTTCGACGGCGTCGTCACCCGCTCCGCCCCCTTCTCGGGCTACGGCAACTGCATCATCATCCGCCACGCTTTCGGTTTTGAGACGCTCTACTCCCACCAGTACAAGAACCTGGTCAAGGTAGGCGACAAGGTCAAGGCCGGAGACGTCATCGGACTCACAGGGCGCACGGGCCGGGCCACCACCGAGCACCTGCACTTCGAGGTCAAGTACCGTGGCGTGCGCATCAATCCGTCCACCATCTTCGACCATACCAAGCGCAGTCTGAAAGCCACCACCCTCGTGCTGGGAAAGAACGGCAGCGTGAAGACCAAGAAATAACAGCCCGCTACCCCACGCCTCCGCCCCGCCCGCCATCACCCCGCCGACGGCAGCGACGGCACCTGGCTGACCATCCATAGTCTCTATACCACAGCAGCAATAAAGGCAAGCACCCATGACAGAGGTGCTTGCCTTTATTGTTATTGCTGCGATTTCGGGGGGGCGAGCCTGGCCCTTGGCATACCTCTCGTTACAGAGGCAGTCTCTATCGCCATGACCGTGGCGTCAGTCTTCAGTGGTCCATTTCACCATCTTGGCCAGTTGCAGGAAATAGTCGTTTGACCAGATGTCAAGTTCCTTGGGATTGCGGACAAAGGGCAGCACGTCTGCCTTGACCTGCTTGATGTCTGCCGATGCCAGTCGCTCGCTCAGCTTGTCCAGAAACGACTCCTTGGTGATATCCTCCTGATTGAACTGTAAAGCCCGTTCATGCAGGTGGGCAAAGTCAAGAGGAATATTGTGGCGAACGTACCATTCGAAGTCATACCAGTCACGGCCTTTCACCCTATTCTTCCACGCCCGATACAGCAATGCGTGCATCTTGCCTGCAAACAGGTCTGGCAGAGTGAAGCATCGTGTCATGAATGACTGTGGCTGGAGAAGCAGTTTCTGTTCGGTATCAAACTTCAATGGTGGTTGCGTGTCTACTTCTATCTTTATCTTTACCGTTTTCTCCGTCTGGAAGGTGATATCATAGACATCAGTGTTATCCTTCAAGAAGGCAGACTCCACTTTGTCAAAGTTCTTCTTGTCTTTCTTCTTGATCTCAACCTCGCGACCGACGAGGGCAAACTGATTGACTATCGGCTGGAAGTATCGGGTAAAGTCGAAGTGGTCATTGGGAGAGACGAGCGAGAAGTCCATATCTTCAGAGAAGCGCTGCAAACCATGGAAGATACGCAGACAGGTGCCGCCATAAAAGGCTGCCTCGTCAAAGAAGCCCCCATTATACAGCCCTGCAAGGATTACCTGCTGATTGACCTCGAAGATGGCATTGCGCCTCTGCTGTTCGGTCGTAAGTTCATAGACCGACAACATCTGATTGTATATTTCGTTTGTGCTCATTTCTTCATATATTTTATCAGAGTTTCTATCGATTTTCCCTTTTTCCCGACTTGTGCATACCGCTCAAAGACACCTACATCCATACGCAGGAACTCATCTATGTCCATGCGGATGTCACCTTCCAGATAAGCCTCAACATCCTTCAGATAGCGGAGGTTGACATTAGGAGAATTGGCTATCAGGTCGCACAGCGCCTTTTCGGGTGTAGCCATCAGAAACGAGTAGCTATGCTGGTTAATGCTTGTCACGCCTACAGAGAAGGCCTCGCGCGAAATCATCTGATACTCGAAGCGCCCAACGGGGGTATCAAAGTGGCGGGAGTGCTTTATCGTCATCGACTGGGTGGTATAGACTGCCTCGGGTATCAGTCCGTAATAGCGCAAGGCTGTCTGTCTGGACACATACGAAGGGGCATAGAGATGATTGGCTATCAACTCTGTTGACAGGCTCACCCGCGATACCTTGGGGGCTATCACATATAGCCCTCTCTTAAGACGTATCACCTTGCCTGCCGTCTCAAGTTGAAGCACCTTTTGATTACCTGCCGACATTTCCGGGAATAGAGATGCCACCGTAGCGGTGCTTACTGGAATGTTGCCAATATGCTCTAAGTCCATAATCATGCCACAAAGATAGTCAAAACTGGTACAGTAAACAAACTTTTTATTGTTTTTCTGTACCAATTTTGGCTGTTTTTGCAATTTCGAGGCCATCCATGGGCTCCATGAGGCTCAGTTTGTGCATGCCATGACCTTATTGGTTGCTTCCAAATTGACTATAGAATGTTCTTTAATCAGAAACAGTGGCGACAACATCGCTTTTGGTATAACAACAATTGTTTCTAACACTTGCCGAACGTTTTTTCGCATCGTTTAGGCATCCTTTTCATATAAAAGCAGTATATTTGCGGTGTAAAATATGATACTGGTATCAAAAAATGTACCCTAATATGATATTCGAACGTAAGAAATACTTGAATGAGCTTATCGCAGGACGCGGAAACGGACTTGTGAAAATTATTACGGGTGTCAGACGATGCGGAAAGTCCTTTCTGCTGTTCAATATCTGGCACAACTGGCTGTTGAAACATGGAGTGACTGGCAGCCACATCATCGAGATACAACTTGATGACTTCCGAAATCGACGACTGAGAAAACCTGATGCTCTACTTGACTATATAGACTCCAAGGTAGTTGATGATGGCAATCCTTTTTATATTGTTTTGGATGAGGTACAACTGGTGGAAGATTTCATAGAGGTTATCCTTAGTTTAACCCACATAAGGAATGTGGATGTGTATGTATCGGGGTCAAACTCCAGATTCCTGTCGAGCGATATCGTAACGGAATTTCGTGGCAGGGGTGACGAAATACGCATCTGGCCTCTCACCTTCGATGAGTATTTCAAGGGTATTGGCGGCGACATACGCAAGGCATGGTTGGATTACTATACTTTTGGAGGACTCCCGCAGGTGGCTTTGCTGGAAACAGAAGAAAAAAAAACCGATTATTTGCATAATCTGTATGAAACTACCTATCTCCGTGATGTGATAGAGCGCAACCATTTGCGCAACCCTGAAGGAATGAAAGAACTTGTGCGAGTATTAGCTTCAGGAATAGGTTCGTCTACCAATCCAACGAGAATAGCCAACACATTTCAGTCTGCACAAGGCGTGTCCATAAAGCGAGATACGATAAAGCTATATATTGAATATCTGGAAGACTCATTCTTGATAGAGGAGGCCTTGCGCTACGACGTGAAAGGCAGAAAGTATATTGGTACCGAATCCAAGTATTACTTTGCCGATATTGGCATCCGCGCAGCTATTCTCGACTATCGTCAGCAAGAGGAAACACACATTATGGAAAACATTATCTACAATGAGCTCCGCAGTCGTGGATATAATGTGGATGTTGGGCTGGTTGAACTTGGGGGCAAGGACGAGAACGGAAAGTTTGTCAGAAGAATGCTGGAGGTTGACTTCGTGGTAAACCGCCCTCCATATAGAGTGTATATCCAGTCGGCTTACCACATGCCCACGACTGAGAAAGAGGCCCAAGAGAGCCGTCCGTTACTGTCAATCAACGACCACTTTCGAAAAATAGTCATTGTTGGTGACGACATCCATCGTAAGGAAGACGAATTTGGTATTCTGACCATTAGCTTATTGGATTTCCTGACAGATAAAGAGCTATTAAACCAATAGCCTCAGTCCATATATCCAGCCACTGAGGCTAAATAGTGCATGCCACGACCCTCTCCATATTGATTGCGAGGTTGGATTTAGTCATTGCGTGACGGTATTTATTCTTTGCGTGCCACGATTTGGCCATATCAGGTCGCGAAGTCAGGTTATTTGCGGTCGGCAGAAGTTTCGGGAGAATTGGGGGCGGGCGGTTGGGCCTAATAAAAAATCCGCAATGCCTGTCTATGGGCATTGCGGATAATGCTATGCTACCTGAGCCTCTGGCTGCGGTGGCTATCGTCGTGGGGCTTGCGCCCGGTTATCTACTTGCTGTGCTTCTGCCAGTACTTGGCGCCTTTGGCCTTGAGTTTTTCGGTGAAGGCGGCAGACTCGGCATCTACCTGTGCCTCCTCTTCGGGTGTGGCAAAAGCGTGGCGATAGCCTTTCACATCGTTCCAGTGGCCGCGGGTGAAGTCGGGCACCTCTACCGGCTTGTTGCCATTGTCCATCGACAGCGAACCGAGTTCTGCCAGACAGCACCATTCGCCCAGGTCATAGACATCCATGTCGAAAGGCAGCCCGTGCTGCAGACAGTAGACCAGACGGCTGTCCATGATGTAGTCCATACCGCCGTGGCCGCCTACCTTCTTGGCCTGAGCCAGATAGCGGGTCACGATGGGACTCTCATATTTCTTGGTGAGTGCACGGCGGTCGGCGGCGGGCATATAGGAGTGGCCCGAGAGATTGTCGGCCGACGGGCGCACGCCACTGTTCTTCATCTCATCGCCCGAGAGCGCGTAGCCCTCAGTAGGATATTTGTTGGCAAAGCCCTTGGTACCTGTGAGCTGGTACATGCGGTTGTAGGGCTGGGGCGTCATGGTGTTGTGGTGTATCTCGATGACCTTGCCATTCTCGGTGCTGATGAGGGTGGTGGTGTGGTCGCCGTTGGCAAACTTCTCGCAGGGCTTGCCCGAGAGCTTCTCTGCCCACGCCTTACCGTTCACCGACTTGGTATCCATAGCCACGAGAGTTTTCATGCGGTCGCCGCGGTGTATATCCAGCACCTGGGCGATGGGGCCCAGACCATGGGTGGCATATACATCACCCCGGAATTTCTGGTTGAAGTCCAAGCGCCAGCCCAGACGGTCATTGGCGTCCTTCTTCCAGTACATATCCCAGAACTGGGAGAGGTCATGGCGATAGGCACCCTGCACATAGAGCACCTCGCCGAACACTCCGTGCTGCGCCATATTGAGGCTGTTGAGCTCGAAGAAGTCATAACAGCAGTTTTCAAGCATCATACAGTGCAGGCGGGTCTTCTCGCTGAGGTCGATGAGCGACCATATCTCGCGCAGGTTCATGGCCGACGGCACCTCGATGGCCACGTGCTTGCCATGCTCCATGGCATACTTGGCCACAACAAAGTGGTGGAGCCAGTCGGTGGCGATATACACCAGGTCGATGTCCTTGCGCTCGCAGAGTTTCTTGTATCCGTCCTCACCGTAATATATATCTGCCGGGGGCATGGATGCGGCGCGCAGAATGGTGTTGCAGGTGTCGGCGCGCTCGCGCTCATGGTCGCAGAGGGCCATCACCTGGGTGCCGTTGATATGGGTAAAGCGGCGCACGGCGTCGGGACCGCGCATGCCCAGTCCTACAAATCCCACGCGCACCACCTTGAGCTTGGGTGCAGTGAGTCCCAGTGCGGGCTGCTGGCCGGCAGGACGTTCGGGAACCTGGGTGACGATAGTGCCATCCACTGTCTTGTAGGGCCAGTCAAAGGCCACCTGGGCGCTGGCGGTGAGCGCTGTCATAAACAGTCCCACCAGTATCAGCAAAGTGATGATTTTCTTGTTCATTATGTCTTTAATTTAGATTGTTATGCAAAGTTAAGGCTTTAATCATCAATCCCCAAACGAAAGGGACGAAAAACAACATGCCCGGAACGTTTTTCCTCTTCACGTCCCAGGCACGCCGTGTGGTTATTTCGGCCTCCTGTCTATTTGCAGGTGGCGATATTAAACTCGTTGACCTTGGAAATCTTGTGGTTGTTGCCCTCGATGACCGAGATGCACAACTTCACGTTGCCGGCCTTGATGCGGTTGTCGGCCTTGACCAGTGCGGTGTAGCGTATGCCGCATCCGGGGGCAATCTTCTCTACATGCACGCCGGGCGAGATGAAGATATGGCGGTTGCCGGTGGCTTCGACCACCATGGGCTGTACATCATAGATGGTCTGACGGCCGTTGTTGTAGACCTCAAAGACCACCTTGCACAGCTCGTTGCGGCTTATACGGTTGTCGCCATTGGCGTCTATAAACCGGGCGTTGCGTATCTCTATCGTCGGCGTATAGGTTATGCCCTCGGCGATATTCTCCACGCTCGACGAACCGGGCAGCACCTGCGTGGGCTTGGTGCCCTTCTCGCTGTTACCGCCATCGCCGGGGGTGAACTCGATGCGGTCGTCGCCGCCGTTGTTCTCGTCGAAACCGCTGCCATATCCGGCTTCGCTCTGCTGGGTGGTCACGGGTTGCTGGGCGCGTGGACGCTGGCGCCGCTGACGGCTGGTATAGGTGTCGTCGCCATAGTCGCGCTGACGCTGGCGACGGCTGGCATATCCGCCGTTGTCATAGCCCTGCTGTCGCTGCTGGTCGGCGGCGTTGCCTATGATGCCTCCCAGCACGGCGCCACCCGCCATGCCCACGATGATACCCACGTCGTAACCGCGCGGTCCGTCGCTGATGCCACCGATGGCACTACCCAATATCGAGCCGAAGGTGGCACCGGTATAGGCGCCCTGTCCGGCGTAGGTGCCGCAACCGCTCATCACCAGGAGCGTCGAAGCGGCTATTGCTGCGTATTGTTTCCTCATTCCCTTCACTGGTTTTAGTTGCTGTTATGGTTGCAAAAGTAACCAATTCCACCGTCACCGCCATGGTTTTTCCCCTAAATCGCAATAGGGTTTCCCCTATTATTATAATTTAAGGTGTAGATGACGGCGCCGTCATCACCGTGGCTACCCAAAAGGCTCCCGCTGCCTCTCTTGGGGCAGACGGGAGCCATGCTTATGCGGTCGGTTCACACCGAGTGATTACCAGATGTGGGCGCGCTTGTCGGGAGCCAGATAGAGGCGGTCGGCGGGCTGGATATTCCAAGCCTCATACCAGGCGTCGATATGGGGCAGAGCGGCATTGACACGCAGATGGTTGGGCGAGTGTACGTCGCTGTTGACGAGGTAAGCCACAAACTGCGGAGCCACATTGCTGGCCCAGATGCGGGCATAGGAGAGGAAGAAGCGCTGGGCTGCGCTGTAGCCGTCCTTCTCGGGCAGAGGCTGCTTGGCCATCACGTTCTGCAGGGCACGGAATGCCACGTTGATACCGCCGTTGTCGCCGATATTCTCGCCAAGGGTCTTCTCGCCATTGACCTTCAGGCCGGGCTGTACCTCCTGTGCGCTAAACCAGTCGGCCAGCACCTTGGTGCGCTGGCTGTAGTTGGCCTTGTCCTCGTCGGTCCACCAGTTGTTCAGGTTGCCGTCCTTGTCAAACTGGCAGCCCTGGTCGTCGAAGCCGTGGCTCATCTCGTGGCCGATGACGGCTCCGATGGCGCCATAGTTGGCGGCGTCGTCAGCCTCGGCGTCAAAGAACGGAGCCTGGAGGATGGCTGCCGGGAAGTTGATACTGTTGAAGGTTGGGGCATAGAAGGCGTTGACCATCTGGGGATTGCAGGCGAAGACAGTCTTGTCGACAGGCTTGCGCCACTTCTTCTCCAGACTGCGGCGGCGCAGGGCGGGAATAATCTCGTCGTAGTTGGCGCGCAGGCTCTTGCTCTCGTCTATCTGCACATACTCTTCCATGTTCTGCCACTTATCGGGATAACCTATATTGATACGCATACTGCGCAGCTTCTCTATGGCCTTGGCCTTGGTGGCATCGGTCATCCATGTGCTCTCGCCGATGCGCTGGGCGAAGGCGTCCTGCAGGTTGTGTACCATCTCCACCACTCTCTGCTTGCTGCTCTCGGGGAAGTACTTGGCGACATAGAGCTTGCCGATAGACTCGCCCATGAGTCCCTGGACAAATCCCAGTCCGCGCTTCCAGCGGGGCTGCTGCTCCTTGACGCCATAGACGGCCTTGGTGTATTCGAAACGGCGGTTGACGAAGTCGTCGGAGAGCAGGCTCACAGACGAACTGATGACGCTGGCCTCCAGAGTGGCCTTGAGGGCGAAGAGGTCGGCGGTGGCGAGTATCTTCTCTACCTCGTGGATGGGCTCGGGCTGACCCACATCGACAGAGTCAATGTCGGAAGGATAGCCATAAGCCAGACAGAGCTGCTTCCAGTCGATGCCGGGATAGTCGCGCAGCAGGTCCTGCCAGCTCATCTTGTGGATATTGGCCTGAGGGTCGCGGCTCTTCACCTGGTCGTAGCTCTGGCGGGCTATCTGGTCTTCGATGGCGAAGGCTGCCTGCATCTTCTTCTCAGCCATGGCCTCGCTGTTGCCCACCATCTTGAAGAGGTCTTTCATCAGACTCTTGTAGGCGGCCACCACTGCCTTCTGCTGCTCATTGGGCTGGGTATAGTATTCGGGGTCAAGACCGATGCCACCCTGGTTGGCACCGAAGATGTACTGGTCAGAGTTGATGGCGTCCTGACCCAGTCCGAAGCCGAAGAGCATGGTGCCGTAGCCCTTGGCACCCAGCTCGTACATCACGCGCTCACACTGCTTGCGGTTCTTGATGGCAGCCACCTTGGCGAGGGCGGGCTTGATGGGCTCGTAGCCCATACGGTTGCGAGCCACCGTATCCATATACATACGGTAAAGCGAACCAATCTTCTGGCCCACTGTGCCCTGGGGCATGTGCTTCTCGGCATACTCCTTCACGAGGTCGCGTATGCGGTCGTTGTTCTGCTCGTCCAAATCGGTAAACGAACCGTTCATGGGGTGTACGGCGTCGAGTGGATGGCTCTTGAGCCAGCCGCCGGCAGCAAACTGGTAGAAATCTTCACCGGGCTTGACTTCAAGGTTCATGTTGGCCTTGTCAATGCCGCTTTTGAGTGTTTGGGCAGAGGTCATACCTGAGATGGCGAGTGCCGCGATTAACATTTTAATTTTCATTTGTAGGGTTATTTTGTTGATTAATTGTTTCCGTCCAGAGTGCCACGATGATGGTAGAGGCTATCCTCGTCAGGGTGGGCCTTTATGAGATTGTTTTCTTGTCTGCTTCAGTCTTTCAGACATCCAATGGGAACTACGAATACGCCATCTTTTCTTCGATAGGCATAATCGCCTGTACCTGTAAGCACCATCATGAAGGAGGGCTCGTTCATCTTTTCTGTATTTATTTTTTCCTTAAGAGTCAACAGATTGGCAGCACCTTCATTGACGAGCCTGTCACCACCCAGCTTAACCTCAACAAGTCCGTATTTTCCATTACGGAGATGTATCACGGCATCACATTCCAGCCCGTTCTTGTCTCGATAATGATACACCGCACCATCCAGCGCATCTGCAAATACCCGCAAGTCACGGATACACAGGGTCTCAAAGAAGAGCCCCATAGTGTTGAGGTCGCCAATAAGGTCATTTGGACCAAGTCCCAATACTGCGGTGCCTATCGAAGGGTCTATGAAGTATCGGGTGTTGGCCGTGCGGATGGCTGTCTTTGAGCGGAGGTTGGGGTTCCAAGCCTCAGAGTCCTCTATGACAAATATCTTTCGCAATGCCTCCAAATAACCGCCTGCCGTCTTTACGCTTATTTCATTTTCATCATTGGTCATCATGTCTGCCACTATAGTTCCGATGGTTGCCTGCGAACCTTGGTTACGGGCGTATGAACGCAAAAGCAGCCTCGTTGTCGTACTATTGCGGTTAACTCCATCCACTCGGGAAATATCTTTTTTGATAATGGCGTCCACATAATCGAACGCTTGCGCCAGGGCAGCCTCGCCTTGCAAATTGCATGCGAAGGGCCAACCACCACGGCAAATCAAGAAGGCAATGTCATCTATCTTCAGCTTGTTTACGGCGACGATTTTTTCAGGAGTACCAAACAGATGAGCCAAGCTAACACCGCCATTTGACTCTCCTGACTCATAGAGGCTCATTGGACGCATGGTCAACCAGCTGAACCGTCCTGTGCCAGAGTGGTGTATCTCTTTTTCTTCCGCGGGAACGGCAGAACCTGTCAAGACAAATTGCCCAACCTCGCGCCTATGGTCAATCTCAAACCTTATGGCATCCCACAGCTTCGGCGCCAACTGCCACTCGTCAATCAGTCTCGGAGTATCGCCATCCAGCAACACGGAAGCGTCAATCTCCGCCATCTCCAGATTGGTTGCCAACGACGTAGGATTATCCATATACAAGATGCTGTTTGCCTGCTGTTCGGCGGTGGTGGTCTTCCCGCACCACTTGGGACCTTCTATCAATATGGCTCCTTTGCTTGCCAACTTCTTTGCAAGCATTTGGTCTGCTATTCTATGTTTGTACTCCATATCTTCAAATGATTTGATTTACAGCTGCAAATATACATCTTTTTTCTGTTATTTCCTCAGTTGGCGCATTTTTATTTCCTCAGTTGGCGCATTTTCACTTCCTCAGTTGGCGCGATTTCGCTTCCTCAGTTGGCGGAAATGATGGTTGATGGGGTGGTCGGCGTGGTGAGAAAAGCCCTTGAGCCAACTGCCGGCGATCAACTGGTGAATACATCACCTGACTTGACCTCAAGGGGCATGCTGACCGTCATCGTCGGCACGATATTCGAGTATATCGCCGGGCTGGCAGTCGAGAGCCTGACAGATGGCTTCGAGGGTGGTGAAGCGTATGGCTTTGGCCTTGCCCGTCTTGAGTACCGAGAGGTTGGCGGGAGTGATACCCACCCGCTCGGCCAACTCGCCCGACGACATCTTGCGCCGGGCCATCATCACATCTACATTTACTATGATTGCCATGATTGGTACTGTTTATATGGTAAGGTCGTTTTCTTCTTTCATCTTCTGGCCCACGGCAAAGAGCTGGCTCACCATGAGCAAGCCCAACCCTATGACGAGCAGCATACTGTCTATCTCGCTGTGGAGGCTCACGTCGTAGCCGGCATAGGCCACGGCGGGCGTAGTGTCAAAGGCCAGCAACAGCCATTCGCCCAGATAGATGGCTATGATGTACCAACCCATCAGCCGCAGCCGACGAGTGGCAGACTCGCCGAAGTCTTCACCTCGGTTTACAGCAAGCACCAGCCGGATGAAGACTACCCAGAAAGCTAAACAACAACCCGACATCGCCAGCAGCACCAGCATATTGCCTATGGTGACCAGCACCGGCGTGCTACCCGTGCCTTCGGCGACCACCCAAGCGGTCACCTTGCTCACGCGCAGCGAGTCGGTATTGCCAGTCATCGTGTTGGTCATCGCCAGTTCGCGGCGTGCCGGGTTGTGCGAACGCAAGTCCAGAATGTAGGGTTTGCAGGTCTTGCCCGTGGCACGGTCCTGAAACTCAAGGGTGGCGTCGGCATAACCGCTGTTAAAGCCTTCGACAAAGTGCTGGGCAGCCGTGAAGAGAGAGAAAGCCACAGCTATCAACAGCAGAATACAATAGAAGTTGAACTTACGTTTCATCTGTTTTCTTGATAATTATTAATAACTTATTGTTAATTGTATATTATTTATCGAATAACGATATGGCAAAGGTAGAGATTATCTCTGTAACCACCAAGTAAAACTCCAGTTTTATTATCGTTTAACGATAAATTTAACACTCTTACACGCATCGTGGCGGCCATCATCGCCGTCACAGCGATGATGATCTCAACGCCCACCCCATTCCCCGACACGATAAAAGTAATGATGGATAGAAAAAAAGAGGGGGAAAAATGGAGCGGTTTCACAAAAAAGTAATACATTTGCAGCAGTGTATTCAATGAATGTGTATTGCGCCGCAAGGCTAAAGTTATTGTCATGAGAGTATATTGTGTCAACCACCTGCCTTTAGGTAAGAGTTTCTATGCCATCAACCTCTTTGGCGTCGTTTTCGCCAAAGGTCCGCTGAATAGTGTCAGTGCCCGTCACGAGTATATACACACCCTGCAGCAGCGCGAGATGCTCTACATTTTTTTCTACCTGTGGTATGCCGTCGAGTGGCTGCTCCGTCTGGCCTATTGCCGTGACGGCTACAAGAGCTATGCCAACCTCGCCTTTGAGCGCGAGGCTTACGCCAACCAGTACAACCCGCACTACCCGCAGCAACGCCGTCCCTACGCCTGGCTACACCACCTGTGGCATAGGGAGTCATGGCGCGAAGTGTGGCACTGACCTCTGATTTCCAGTCCCAACCGTTTGCATTCTGCGCAGAGTTGTGTAACTTTGCACCCATCGTCGTCGCTGTCACCCTCATGGTGTTTGGCGTCGACCCTATATATATAATAAGGTAATAACATATATATAATAAGGTATAAGGATATGACTACACGCACGATAGCCGTACTCGGCATGATGTGTGCCGGATGTGCCGGCACCGTAGAGCGCACCCTCTCGCGCATAGAGGGCGTGACGACAGCCAGCGTCAACCTCGCCGCCCGCACCGTGACGGTGACCTACGACGAGCGCCTCACCTCGCCCCAGGCGATGAAGGAGCGGTTGGCCCAGGCGGGCTACGACCTGGTGATAGAGCAAGACCGCAACGTAGAAGCCATCGAGCGACGGCAGTATCAGCGTCTGAGACGCAAGGTGGCGGTGGCGTGGCTGCTCTCGCTGCTCTGCATGGCCATAGGCATGGGGTGGATAGAGACGGGCAGCGCCGATGCAGCCAACCAGCTATCCATGCTCATAGCTCTGGCGGCTATGGTGTGGTGCGGACGCGACATCTATCGCTCGGCATGGCGACAGACGCTGCATGCCACAGCCAACATGGACACCCTCGTGGCGATGAGCACGATTATCAGCTTCGGCTTCAGTTTCTTCAACACCTTCTGGGGCGACGTATGGACTGCCTCGGGCATGGAGTGGCACACCTACTATGATGCCACAGTCATGATACTCACCTTCGTGCTCACGGGCCGCATGCTCGAGGAGCGCGCCAAGCACAGCACAGCCTCAGCCATACGATCGCTCATGGGTCTGGCTCCCAAGACAGCGCGCGTGGTGAGCGGCGACGCTCTCGTCGAGATGCCTCTCGCGGCTGTGCAACCCGGCGACTGCGTCGAGGTGAGAGCCGGAGAGAAAGTGGCTGTCGACGGCGTGGTCACCGCTTGGGGCGACACCATAGCGACGATAGACGAGAGCATGATAAGCGGTGAGCCCCAGGCAGTAGCCAAGCATGCCGGCGACCGCGTGCTGGCGGGCACCATCGTCGTCAGCGGCGCCTTGCGCTTCACCGCCCGCGAGGTAGGCAGCAAGACCATGCTGGCACAGATCATCCGCATGGTGCAGCAGGCCCAGGGCTCCAAGGCTCCCGTGCAGCGTGTAGTCGACAGGATAGCCGCCATCTTCGTGCCCACGGTGCTTGCCCTCTCGGCGCTCACCCTCGTGGTGTGGCTCGCCATCGGCGGCATGAGCCAGCTGCCCCGAGCCGTCATGTCGGCGGTGTCGGTGCTGGTCATCGCCTGTCCCTGCGCCATGGGACTCGCCACCCCCACAGCACTCATGGTGGGCATAGGGCGTGCAGCGCGCATGGGCATACTCATCAAGGACGCCACCGCGCTCGAGACCATGCGCCACATCGATGCCATCGTCATCGACAAGACGGGCACCCTCACTCTCCCTGCCGCCGATGCCGCCGACAGCGACGACGTAAGCCGACGCGAGAGTCTGAAGCCCCACGCCCGCGAGGCCATCGCGCAACTCAAGAGTCAGGGTATAGACATCTACATGATGAGCGGCGACCGCGACGAGGCTGTCGCCTACTGGGCCAAGCAGGCTGGCATAGACCATTGGCACAGCCGCGTCATGCCGCAGGACAAGCAGGACATGGTGGCCCGTCTGCAGGCCGAGGGCAGGCATGTGGCGATGGTGGGCGACGGCATCAACGACAGTCAGGCATTGGCAGCCGCCGATGTGGGCATAGCCATGGGCCGTGGCACCGATGTAGCGATGGACGTGGCACAGGTCACCCTCATGGGCAACGACCTGCGCCGCATAGCCGAAGCCTTCAGTCTGTCGCGCCAGACGGTAGGCATGATTCGCCAGAACCTCTTCTGGGCGTTCATCTACAATCTCGTCTGCATCCCCCTTGCCGCCGGAGCCCTCTACGCCGTCACCGACTTCCAGATTACGCCCATGTGGGCAAGCGCACTGATGGCCATGAGCAGCGTGAGCGTGGTACTCAACAGCCTGCGGCTCAAGTGGAAACGCGACTGAGCCACTGCCTTCACCGCCACCGCATCTACACATATAGGGGACATCTGCCCGACGCTGGAGGATGCCTCTGCAAAGCTGGAGATTACTCTCACCAAGCAGGAGAGTACCCCCAGCTTTTTTGTATATATTATTGATGCACAGGAAAGAGAAAAGGGCAGTAAGTTGTCCGTTTCGCCATTAATTAGTAACTTTGCAACCACAGCAAAGATTAAGGACAAGACAGATGATAGTTTGTATAGCAGAGAAACCCAGTGTGGCCAAAGACATTGCCCGCATCATCGGCGCCACCTCGGCGCGCGACGGATACATGGAGGGCAACGGGTATCAGGTGACGTGGACCTTCGGCCACCTGTGCTGCCTCAAGGAGCCCAACGACTACGCCGAGAACTGGAAGCACTGGAGCCTTGCCGCGCTACCCATGATTCCGCCACGATTCGGCATCAAGCTCATAGACGACCAGGGCATCAAGAAGCAGTTTGCAGTCATCCAGAAACTCATGACCCAGGCCGACAGCATCGTCAACTGCGGTGACGCCGGACAGGAGGGTGAGCTCATACAGCGGTGGGTGATGCAGATGGCAAGGGCCACCTGCCCCGTCAAGCGACTGTGGATATCGTCGATGACCGACGAGGCCATACGCGAAGGCTTTGCCAAGTTGCGCGAGCAGGAAGATTACAACTCGCTCTACCTGGCCGGACTCTCGCGAGCCGTGGGCGACTGGCTGCTGGGCATGAACGCCACCCGACTCTATACGCTCAAGTATGGACAGAACCGACAGGTGCTGAGCATCGGCCGAGTGCAGACTCCCACGCTGGCACTTATCGTTAACCGACAGAAGGAGATAGACCAGTTCAAACCCGAGCCATATTGGGTACTGGCGACGATATATCGCAACACTCAGTTTACTGCGACACAGGGCAAGTTCACCTCCCGCGAAGAGGGCGAGCAGGCCTTTGCCACCATCGAGGGCAAACCCTTCAGAGTGACAGGCGTGCAGAAGAAGAAAGGAACCGAAGCCCCACCCCACCTCTACGACCTCACCTCGCTCCAGGTAGACTGCAACAAGAAGTTCAGTTACTCTGCCGAGATGACGCTTAACATTATCCAGTCTCTCTATGAGAAGAAGCTCACTACTTACCCTCGTGTCGACACCCAATTCCTCTCCGACGACATCTATCCCAAGTGTCCAGGCATCATGAACGGGCTCAAGAGCTATCACGAACTGATGCGACCGATAGCCGGGAAGCCCCTCATCAAGCCCAAGCGTATCTTCGACGCCTCCAAGGTGACCGACCACCACGCCATCATTCCCACCGGACAGGAGGCGAGAGGACTCACCGACCTCGAGCACAATGTCTACGACCTCATCGTGCGCCGCTTCATCGCCGCCTTCTACCCCGACTGCGCCTTCGCCACCACCACGGTGACGGGAGCCGTAGACAAGATAGACTTCAAGGTGTCTGGAAAGGAAATTCTTGCCCCCGGATGGCGTCAGGTCTATGCCCGAGACACCCATAAGGACGACGAGGCCGAGAAAGACGACGAAGAGCGCACGCTCGAAGCCTTTGTCAAGGGCGAAGAGGGTCCACACACGCCTACTCTTACCGAGAAGCAGACCACGCCACCCAAGCCATACACCGAAGCCACGCTCCTGAGAGCCATGGAGACGGCAGGCAAGTTTGTGGACAACGAGGAACTGCGCGCCGCGCTCAAGGAGAACGGCATCGGACGCCCGTCGTCGCGAGCCGGCATCATCGAGACGCTCTTCAAGCGCCACTACATACGCCGCGAGCGCAAGAACCTCATAGCCACGCCCACCGGCATACAGCTGATAGACATGATACACGAGCGGCTGCTCACCAGCTGCGAGCTCACGGGTATCTGGGAGAAGAAGCTGCGCGACATAGAGCACAAGAAGTACGACGCCTCGCAGTTTGTCAACGAACTCAAGGTGCAAATCACCGACATCGTCAACGATGTGTTGCGCGACAACTCCAACCGGCGTGTCACCGTGACCACCGACGAGGACCTCAAGAAGAAGCCTGCCAAGCGCAAGGCCGCACCCCGCAAGCCGGCAGCCAAGCCCGCCGACGGCAAACCCAAAGCCGCCGACTCTACCCCCAAGCCCGTCGCACCTGCACCCGACGCACAGCCCGCCGACCCCATGGTGGGCCGCCCCTGCCCCAAGTGCGGCCAGGGCACCATCATCAAGGGCAAGACCGCCTATGGTTGCAGCCGCTGGCGCGAGGGATGTGACTGGAGACAGCCTCTCAACAACGACAACAAGACACAATAATGACCTCTACCTGCAAACCTACGCGCAATGTGGCGCTCGACCTCATCAGAGTGGTCGCCATCGTGCTGGTGCTGTGGCAGCACGCCAGCGAGTATTACTACATCGGAGACAACCTGAGCATCATCCATGCCAACATCCCGCTGCTGACATGGATAAACAGCGTGGCACGCATCTGTGTACCGCTTTTTGTAATGATTTCGGGCTATCTGCTGCTGCCCGTCTCCACCTCTACCACCACCTTCTTCCGCCACCGCTTCACCCGCATCCTCTTCCCGTGGGTGTTCTGGTGCGTGGCCTATGCCGTCTACTTCATGCTGCGTAGCGGCGACGGCATCGCCACCTGCATCGCCAGTGTGTGCCGCATCCCGCTCAACTACGGAGTCGAGGTGGGCCACCTCTGGTATATCTACATGCTCATCGGCGTGTATCTGCTGGCGCCCATCGTTTCGCCCTGGCTGCGCCAGTGTGGCAAGCGCGAACTCCAGGGCTATCTGGCGCTGTGGATGCTTACCACCCTGCTGCCCTATCTGCACCATGCAGGCATCGCGCTGTGGGGCGAGGCGTCGTGGAACATCACCCCGGCGTTCTACTATTACACCGGCTTCGGCGGCTACTTCATCCTGGGCCACTATCTGCGACGCTACGGATGTCCGCGACTGTCGGTGTCGATGGCACTGCTGGTGGTGGGCTATCTGTTTACTGCCCAGACCTTCCTCTACTTCGACTCCTTTGCCAAGGATGCCGTAGAGCTTGAGATACCATGGGACTTCTGCTCCGTCAACGTGATGATGATGACGCTCGGCACCTTTGGCGCGTTAAGCCGCGTACACCTCAGCGCCACCTCGGCCATAGGCCGGCTGGTCATCTCGGTATCTACGTGCAGCTACGCCATGTATCTGGCCCACATCATGATACTCAACGCCTTCCACGACCTCTACGACGGCGCTGCGCCCGTGGCTGCCCTGGTGCCGATGATAGCCCTCAGCACCACCGCCACCACCTATGCCGCAGTATGGTGCCTCGGTCGCCTGCCCTGGAGCCGCTACTGGTTAGGAATAGACTGACCCTGGGGCAATAAATCGCCAATTCCGGCGTTATCTTTGTAAAAGACTCAAAGATGAAACACCTATTATATACTCTCATCCTTGTCGCTACGCTGCTCTCCTTGAGCGGCTGTGGTGCCGAGCGTGCCGTGCGCAAAGGCGACAAGCACCAGGCACTGGGCGAATACTATGATGCCGCCGTGCAGTATCGCAAGGCTTACCGACAGCTCTCGCCCAAGGAGCGGGAGCAGCGCGGCAAGGTGGCGCTCAAGATGGCGCGCTGCTATGAGCGCATCAACCAGTCGCAGCGAGCCAACTCTGCCTACGCCAATGCCCTCAGATACGGACAGGCTGGGCTCGAAGACCGTCTTGCTTATGGCCGACAGCTGCTCAAGAGTGCGTCGTACAAGGAGGCTGCCGACATGTTCAGGACAGTGCTCGACTCGATGCCCGACAACGAGCTGGCCAAGAGTGGACTGGCATCGGCGCTCAACGCACCCGCCATCAAGCAGGCGGGCTCGCGATACAAGGTCAAGAGGATGGATGTCTTCAACTCGCGACGGGCCGACTACAGCCCGGTGCTGGCAGGCGACGCCCTGGACCACCTCTACTTCTCCTCGACGCGCAACGAGGCCGAGGGCGACGAGCTGAGTGGCATCACGGGCACCAAGAATGCCGACATCTTCGTCTCGGTCAAGGACGACAAGGGCAAGTGGTCCAAGCCCGAACCCGTGAGCGGCGGCCTCAACACCGCCTACGACGAGGGCGCATGCTGCATCAGCCCCGACGGCCGTGAGATGTATCTCACCCAGTGTGTGACCGACCCCTCGTCGCCCCGATATGCAGAGATAGTCACCTCCAACCGCAGCGACGCCGCATGGAGCAAGCCCACCAAGCTGGAGCTCACCCGCGACACGCTGTCAAGCTATGCCCACCCCGCCATATCGCCCGACGGCGAGTGGCTGTACTTCGTCTCCGACATGCCAGGTGGCAAGGGGGGCATGGACATCTGGCGCGTGCGCATCACATCGGTCGGACTGGGCGGCGTGGAAAACCTGGGCGAGCCCATCAATACCCCCGGCGATGAGATGTTTCCCACCTTCCGCCCCAACGGCGACCTCTACTTCTCGAGCAACGGCCATCCCGGACTGGGAGGACTGGATATCTTCATCGCCAAGGTCAACAAGCAGGGCCGCTACCAGCTCTACCACCCCGGCTACCCGCTCAACTCCCACGGCGATGACTTCGGCATGACCTTTGAGGGACCCCACAACCGGGGTTACTTCTCGTCCAACCGTGGCGACGGCCGCGGATGGGACCATATATACGCGTTTGAGAACCCCGAGGTGGTCAACACCGTCAAGGGATGGGTCTACGAGGCCGAGGGATACGAACTGCCGCAGGCCGAGGTCTACATGGTAGGCAACGACGGCACCAACCGCCGACTGACGCTCAAGAGCGACGGCTCGTTCACCCAGGTGGTCAAGCCCGGAGTGAGCTATGTGATGCTCGCCACCTGCAAGGGCTTCCTCAACCATAAGGAAGAACTCACCGTACGGCCCACCGAAGAGTCGGAAGAGACGGTGCTGCAGTTCCCGCTGGTATCTATCACCGCACCGGTGCTGATAGACAACATCTTCTACGACTTCGACAAGGCCACGCTGCGCCCCGAGTCGACCAAGGCGCTCGACGAACTGGTGACGCTGCTCAACGAAAACGGCAATGTGACCATCGAGCTGAGCGCCCACTGCGACTACAAGGGCAGCGCCGAGTACAACAAGCGGCTCTCGCAGCGCCGCGCCGAGGCTGTGGTCGACTATCTCACCGCCAAGGGCATAGCCCGCGACCGGCTCACGCCCGTGGGCTACGGCAAGGAGAAGCCCAAGACCATACGGCGCAAGCTCACCGAGCGGCTCACGTGGCTCAAGGAGGGCGACGTGCTGACCGAAGAGTTTATCAGCCATCTGGACAAGGACAAGCAGGAGATAGCCAACCAGCTGAACCGCCGCACCGAGTTTATCGTGCTGCGTACCACCTACGGACTGTTCGACGAGCACGGCAAACTCAAGAAGAGACCCAAGCCTGCCACCACCGACAAGCACGAGGGCGACGACGGGCTGAACATCATCATCGAGTAGCCCCACACCACCGCGCCCACACAGCAGGCGCATAGCCTCATCACTCCACAGCATAGCCTCATCACCCTATAGCATAACCTCTTTTTCCCACAGACGACAAAGCCCTGGCTCGCAAGAGTCAGGGCTTTGTCACTGCAGACCGTGGGGAAAACTGGCACCAAGGGCAGCCATGCTGTGAGTAACGATAACGATACAGAGTGTACAAAGAGCGGCGCCGGGCATATCTTGGGCGGCGCCGAGACCACCTTTACCAACGTGCTGACCATCTCTATCGGCTCGTAACGGAAGGCACGAGGGCTCGTGACGGAAGAAACGTGGGCTCGTAACATAAGCTACGTGGGCTCGTGCCTTACGTTACGAGCCGGCAATGATGGCAAGCACAAGGATGAAGCCAATGAGCATCACCGCATCCACACGCTGCGCAGCAACGTGAGCCACGACCACCGTCACGGATGTACCAAAAAGGGTTCGCTGTACATCCACAGGTGAATGTACAACGAACCCTATGCCCGGCAGTATGCAGGCGCGGCGCGCAGCCACAGTCCCCGCCCGCGGACGGCTATCGGCGATGATGCACAGGAGTGCGGCTGATGGTAATGATGCTGATGGCGGTTATCCCCACGACCACCGTAAGGAGTGTCGAGGGGCGCACGCAGTCGTTGACAGCCACCACGCCCACCAAGTCGCCCATGACTCCCATGAGCAGCGCCCCCAGTCGGGGCAGCGACCCCATCATCGCCACCGCCAGCGCCCCTATGGCGAAGCAGAAGAGCGTCCAGTAACGGTTAAGACGGTCGGTGTGCTGCGGCAAGTGGCGCATCACGCGACGGGTGAAACCCATATCGGCCACCTGGGGCTTGTGCTCGGTCATAAACTGTGCTATCAGTCTGTCATCATTGTCTGTCATATCCATTATGTCTTAAATAATCGGCCATTTTCTTCTTTCCACGCGAGAGATGCGACTTGACAGTGCCCTCGCGCATACCCGTAACCATGGTGATGTGGTCTATGCTCTGTCCCTCCATCAGCTGGAGCACCACGCAGGTGCGCTCGGCGTCGGTAAGGAGCGCCAGCGCATGGCGCAAGTCCATCTGCAGTCCACTGTCGGTGTCTCTCCCACTGCGCCCCATCACCGCGGGCGTTTCCAGAGAGTCGGTCGGGTGCTGCGTCTTCACGTGGTCGTAGTACACATTGTATGCTATACGAAACAGCCACGTGCTGAACGACGCCTCTCCACGAAAGCGGGAGATGTTGAGGTAGGCTTTGACGAAGGTGTCTTGGGCCAGGTCGTCGCTCAACTGGGTGTCGCCCAGCGTCTGGCTGAGGAAGAAGCGACGCACCTGGGCCTGGTATTTCTCAACCAGCCGCCCGAAGGCTGCCCGGTTGTGGAATATCGCCGCCTGGGTAATCCATGCTATGTCTTCGAGATTTCTCACGTCGCTCTATCTATATATAATAATGTGGTTACTGGTTGTCGCTCTCCTCGTCGTGCGGTGCTTCGGTGTGGCGGCCACCCGTGGTGCGCACGATGACCAGCTGGCCCACGCCATAGCAAGCCACCAGGGCGCCGATGCCCATGAGCATGCTCGAACTCCAGATGTAGAACATCACTATCATGCCCACGCCTATCGACACGTTGCGTATGCCCTTGCGCCAGAGGGTCTCGTTGGTATCGAGAGCCTGCTCGCAGAGTTGTGAGGGTATAGGCTGGCCGTGCTCCAGTGCCTTCTCGGCAAGCGCTATGCGGTCGTTGCGCTGCTTGATGAGATGGCGGACGATGAGGATGACGGCTATAAGAGGCGCTGCCAGGAAGAGCAGCACTAACAGGCATACTATCACGGCAATGGCAATGCCTCCCATGCCGAAGAGGGGCTTGCAGAAATCTACAAACGATCCGAAATCGTCCAGGTCGTCGTCCATATACGGCGTGGAGGCGTAGTAGGTGGAGTCGGCAGCGGAGGCAGCATCCCAGGAGGCGGTGTCGGAGTAGGCCTCGATGCCGGTGTGGGCAGTATCGGCCACCACAGCGTCGTCGAGGTGGTTGCGGTGGTGTGGGGCGGCATCGACGCTCATGGCGATGCAAGCCAGCATGACTGTAAGTGTCAGAATAAATCGTTTCATATCTTCTTCGTTTTGTTTTTTTCTATCCATTAGACGCATTGAGACGCCAATTAGTTGCAAAATAACTAAAAAAAACCTACTTTTGCAAAGTTAATAGCGTGAAGATGATAGATATACCTAAAGATTTTGCGGACTCCACGCGGCTGTTGATGGGCGATGCGCTTTACGAAACGCTCGTCGACGGGCTCAACGATGAACCCTCGGTAAGCCTGCGCCTCAACCCCTTCAAGACCGATGGCCGCCCTGTGGGCCAAGTCACGCCCGTGCCCTGGTGCGACGGTGGCTACTGGCTCGAGTCGCGTCCCAATTTCACCTTCGACCCGCTGCTTCATGCCGGTTGTTACTATGTGCAGGAAGCGGCGTCAATGTTTCTGCACCATGTGCTGTCGCGGGTCATCGACCGGCCAGTGACAGCGCTCGACCTGTGTGCTGCGCCCGGTGGCAAGTCGACCACGGCGCGCGGGGTGTTGCCCCAGGGCAGTCTGCTGATATGCAACGAGCCCATACGCCAACGCGCCCAGATACTGAGCGAAAACATACAGAAGTACGGACACCCCAACGTGATGGTCACCAACAACTACCCGCGCGACTTCCGCAAAGCGGGGCTGCTCTTCGACCTGATTGTCGCCGACGTACCCTGCTCGGGCGAAGGCATGTTCCGCAAGGACGCCGGCGCCATAGCCGAATGGAGTCGGCAGAACGTGGAAAACTGCTACCGGCTGCAACGCGAAATCATCGAAAACATCTGGCCCTGTCTGCGGCCTGGCGGTATACTGGTCTACTCGACCTGCACGTTCAACGAACAGGAAAACGAGGACAACATCGCATGGATACGCGGACTGGGAGCCGATGTGCTGGACATCGACATCAGCGAGGAATGGAACATCACCGGTGCGCTCAAGGGCGAAGACAGTCTGTATCGCTTCATCCCCGGCCGCTCGCGCAGCGAAGGGCTGTGCATGGCTGTGCTGCGCAAGAGCGACGACACCGTGCTGGCTGAGCGCCGTGCCAAGGACAGCGGCAAGCCCACCAAGACGCGACCGCGCACCGATGTGGGGGCGTGGATAAACGACAGCGACCACTTCACCCTCTGCGAGAGGGGCGACACGCTGAGCGCCATCCCCACATGGTGGCTCGCACAGTATCGCGCCGCCGAGAAGTCGCTGCATCTACTGCACGCCGGCATCACCTTGGGCACCGTCAAGGGCAAAGATGTGGTGCCCCACCAGTCGCTGGCACTCTCGACCGCGCTCAACCGCTCGGCCTTTGCACTGGCAGAGGTCGGATACGGGCAAGCCATAGCCTATCTGCGCAAAGAAGCGATAACGCTCGACGCCGCCACGCCGCGCGGCATCGTGCTCATCACCTACCACGGCATACCCTTGGGATTTGCCAAGAACCTGGGCAACCGCGCCAACAACCTCTATCCCCAGGAATGGCGTATCAAGAGCACCCATCTGCCCGAACAAATACCGACAATACTCAATATATGAAACAATATCTCAATCTGCTTGACCGCATCCTTACCGAAGGAGCCACCAAGACCGACCGCACAGGTACGGGCACCAAGAGTGTCTTCGGCCATCAGATGCGGTTCAATCTCGAAGAGGGTTTCCCGCTTCTTACCACCAAGAAGCTGCACCTCAAGTCTATCATCTATGAACTGCTGTGGTTCCTGCGCGGTGACACCAACGTGCGCTATCTGCAGGAACATGGTGTAAGGATTTGGAACGAATGGGCCGACGAAGACGGAGAATTAGGCCCCGTGTACGGACACCAATGGCGCTCGTGGCCCGACTACAACGGCGGCACCATAGACCAGATACAGCAGGTGATAGACACGCTGAAGACTCACCCCGACTCGCGCCGCATGATTGTGTCGGCCTGGAACCCCGCCGAGGTCGACGAGATGGCGCTCCCACCCTGTCACTGCCTCTTCCAGTTCTATGTGGCTGACGACCGACTGAGTCTGCAGCTCTACCAGCGCTCTGCCGACACCTTCCTGGGTGTGCCGTTCAACATCGCCTCGTATGCGCTGCTGCTCCAGATGATGGCGCAGGTGACCGGACTGCGTGCCGGCGACTTCATCCACACCACCGGCGACACGCATCTCTATCTGAACCACATAGAGCAAGCCCGTCTGCAGCTCACACGCACACCGCGACAGCTGCCCAAGATGAACCTGAACCCCGACGTGAAGAGTCTCTTTGACTTCAAATACGAAGATTTCCAACTCACCGACTATGACCCGTGGCCACACATAGCCGCGCAGGTGTCGGTATAACCACTCGCTGAAAACATGCGCATCAACATCATAGCCGCCGTGGCACGCAACCGCGCCATAGGCATCGACAACAAGCTCATATACTGGCTGCCCAATGACCTGAAACGGTTTAAGGCGCTCACCACGGGGCACACCATCATCATGGGGCGCCACACCTTTGAGTCGCTGCCCAAGGGCGCGCTGCCCAACCGCCGCAACATCGTGCTGAGCCGCACCGCCACCGAGTTTGCGGGCTGCGACACCTATGCCTCGATAGACGAGGCACTCGCCCACTGTGGCGACGACGAGGATATATATATAATAGGTGGAGCCAGCATCTATGCCCAAGCGCTCGACCGGGCTCAGCGGCTCTGCCTCACCGAGGTCGACGACACGCCAGAGGCTGCCGACGCCTTCTTCCCTGACTACAGCGGATGGCACGAGACCTGGCGCGAGCACCACGACAAAGACGAGCGTCACGCTCAGGCTTACGACTTCGTAGACTATGAGCCGGGCAAACGGGCAGAGGAACAATAGCGACACAGAGGAAAACATAACCCAAAAGGCAATGACAATGAAGAAGACAGCTCTCATCACCGGTGCCACAAGTGGCATCGGAGAAGCCTGCGCCAGAAAGTTTGCGGCAGGCGGATACAATCTGATAATCACAGGGCGCAGAGCCGACAGGCTGGAGGAAATCAAGACCACGCTGGAGGCTATGGGCGCCGAGGTGGTGACACTGGCGTTCGACGTGCGCGACGCCGAGGCTACCACCAAGGCCATCGCGTCGCTCGGCGAAGGATGGCAGGAGATAGACGTGCTCATCAACAACGCCGGGCTGGCACTCGGTCTGGACAAGGAGTATGAAGGCGACCCGACAGACTGGAACACGATGATAGACACCAACATCAAGGGTCTGCTCACGATGACCCGGCTGGTGGTGCCGGGCATGGTGGCGCGCAACAGGGGCCACGTCATCAACATAGGCAGTGTGGCGGGCGACGCCGCTTACGCCTGCGGCAACGTGTACTGTGCCACCAAAGCAGCCGTGAAGGCCCTCACCGACGGTCTGCGTATCGACGTGGCCCACACGGAAGTACGCGTGACCAACGTGAAGACCGGACTGGTGGAGACAAACTTCAGCCGCGTGCGCTTCCATGGCGACAACGAGCGTGCCGACAATGTCTACAAAGGCGTCAAGCCGCTTACGGGCGACGACATAGCCGATGTGGCATTCTATGCAGCATCGGCGCCGAAGCATGTGCAGATAGCCGAGGTGCTGGTGTTGGCCACCCATCAGGCCAATGGCTCCTACATACATCGGGAAGCATAGGTTGGGCGTCCAACCATCATCACGCAATCAGGCCTTGATGACTCGCTGTGGTCATCAAGGCCTGATTGCGTAGTGGGGATAATGGGCACCGCGCGCTATCTACCCTCGGCGAGCGCGTCAGCAGGCGCATTGAGAAAGCGGGCAACGACGCTGACTGCCTCGGCAAAGGCGGTGGGCTGGCCGGGCACGGTGATAAAGAGATGGGTGGCTGTGGGGAAGACATGGTAAGTGAGCCTGTGGCCAAGTCGCTGCAGCCGCTGCGCCAGTTGGGTGGTCTGGTCGAAGAGGATGTCGTGACCCGCAGAGATGAGGCACATGGGCGGCAGGGAGCGCAGCGTGTCGTCGGCGGCGAGTTCGACCGAGACGAGCGGATTGTGCTCCTCTCCACGGGCGTAGGCTTCGCAGAAAGCCTCAAGCAGTTCGGCGTCGTCGCCATAGCCTTGGGCATAGTCTGTCCACGATGGCGTGACACGCGTGTAGAGTCTGGTGACAGGATAGATGGGCACAACCCGGCTCACACCCTTGGTCGAGAGGGCTGTGGCGAGGGCAAGGTTGCCTCCGGCGCTGTCACCTCCCACCGCCACCTGGGTAGAGTCGCAGCCCCACGCATCGGCGTGCTGGCGGAGATAGGCAAAGGCGCGGCGGCAGTCGTCGAGCGGAGCCGGAAAGGGATGGGCTGGCGACAGGCGGTAATCGAGGGCAGCCACGCAGCAGTCGGCCTCCAACGCCAAAGTGGCACAGAAGCGCGCACAACTGTTGATGCTGCCGAAGCACCAGCCGCCTCCGTGGAGATAGAGCAGCAGCGGACGCTTGCGGAGGGCTGGTCGGGAGGGCGTGAAGAGGCAGATGTCGGGGGTGGGATAAGTGGCAGTGACGCCGTCGGGCAACTGGGGCGGCTGGTTGCGGCTCTGCCTGATTTGCTGCAAGGCTGCATAGTCGCCAGAGATAGCCGCGCGCACCGCCAGCATCTGTCTGTGCTGCAGGTCGGTAGGCATACGGCTGAGGAAGAGGCGTTCGTCGTCGAGCATACGCCGCTGGAGCGAGTCGGAGGGATAGGTCTGCCCATACAGGCATACCATGGAAAACAATAAGAATAAGGTGTGGAAAATACGCATAATCTATAAGAACATTAAGGTCGTCTCTGCAGAGACAGGAGACTGCAGATGGCACTGCCGCTTAGAGCCGCAGCACCTCGTCGCAGTATTCCACCACCGCCGGACGGTGGGTGATGAAGATGATGGTGTGCTGACGGCTGCCCAGGACATTGGCGAGCAGGCGGCGCTCGGTCTCGATGTCGAGGGCGCTGGTAGCCTCGTCGAAGAGCATCACGGGGCGGTTGCGCAGCAGGGCCCGGGCGATGGCAATACGCTGTGCCTGGCCCTCACTCAGACCAGCTCCCGACTCGGAGCAACGCGTGTCGAGACCGTCGGGCAACTGGCTGACGAAGTCGGCACATGCCTGGTGGAGCGCATCATACATCTCGTCGTCGGTGGCGGTAGGGCTGCCCATGAGCAGATTGTCGCGGATGGTGCCGCTCATGAGGGTATTACCTTGGGGCACGTAGACAAAGTTGCAACGCATACGCGGCGACAGTTGCTGGCCGTCTCCGTCGGCGTGGTAGAGGCTTATCTCTCCCTCCTGGGGACGGAGCAGGGCGAGGATGAGGCGGATAAGGGTGGTCTTGCCGGCTCCCGTCTCGCCGAGAATAGCGGTGCAGGTACCGGGACGGAAGTCGAACGACAGGTGGTCTATCACGCGTCCGTCGCCGTCATTATAACCATAGCCCACATCGTCGAGCTTCACACCGCAGGGTGCTTCGACCACGATGGGGTCGCCCTGATCTTCGAGGGGAGGCTCTTCGAGTTCCATGAGTCGCTCGGCAGCGGTGAAGACACTGACAAAGGCGGGCACGATACGGCTCAGGTTGCGCGCCGGACTCTGTATGCGGTTGACGAGTTGCAGGTAGGCTGTCATGCCGCCAAACGACAGCGTGTGCATGGACATGCGCACCGCAGCCCAGAGGAAGGCTATGAGATAGGTGAGGGAGAACCCGAAGTTGAGGATGAAGTTGGAGAGCAGGCTGAAGCGTGTGCGCTGGATGACGTTGCGCCGCAGCTGGCTCTGGGTACTCTCGAGCTTGCCCACCATGGCGTCGTCGCTCTCCAGAGTCTTGATGAGCACCCGATGCTGGATGGTTTCCTGCAGCACGCTTTGCACCTGGGAGTCGGAGTTGCGCACCTGACGGGTGAGGTGACGCATACGGCGCACATAGACCTTGCTGAGCACCACAAAGAGGGGCAACAGAGCGACGGTGATGACCGCCAACAGCCGGTCGAGAGTAAAGAGATAGGCAAAAGCACCGAAGAAGAGAAGCACCACACTGAGCGTATTGGGCAAGGTTTCGGTAATGAAGGTGACGACATTGCTGACGTCGCTCTCAAGGCGGTTGATGACATCGCCAGAGTGTCGCCTTTCGCGCCCGTTCCATTCGGAGCGGAGTATACGGTCGAGCATGTACTGCTGCATGCGGTTCTGCGCCTTCACGCCCAGCACGTTGCGTATCCAGACCGAGGATATGTTGATGGCAAAGTCGATGAGCACCAGCCCACCCATGAGTGCCACCGCCCAGTAGATGGAGCCCTCGATGTTGCCCGAAGCCACGTCGATGGCGCGCTTCACCGCCCACACCTGGGCCAGACTTACCACCACCGTAGCCATGCCCATCGATGCGTTGAGTATGGTCTGCAGTCGGTTGCCCCGCCATACCTTCCACAGCCAGCGCATGATGTCGCGCGTGGTGTAGGCCGAGTTGGCGGGCGTTATCCATTGGGCTATCTTCATCTTCATGACTCTCGGTGTGGTTGTGGGTCTATCTGTGGTCGGCGCCCCACATCATCTTCTCGCGGAGGGTGGAGAAGTAGCTGCGGCTGTCGCGCTTCACTATATTAATGGTATAGGGGGCCTTGCGGATGGTAAGGCGCGTGCTCTCGAGCAACTTCTCCGAGCGACCGTCGATGGCTACGAGGAAGTTGTGAGACCGGCTCTCCACCTCGAGCGTTATCTCGCTGTCGTCGTTGATGACGATGGGGCGGACATTGAGGCTGTGGGGCGCCACGGGGGTAAGGCAGAGGATGTCGGCATCGGGCACGATGATGGGGCCGCCGTTGGAGAGACCGTAGGCGGTAGAACCGGTGGGTGTAGAGACGATGAGCCCGTCGGCCTGGTAGGTCACCAGATACTCGCCGTTGATGCAGGTGCGCACGGAAATCATCGCGGCATTGTCGCGCTTGAGCACGGCGATGTCGTTGAGGGCGAAGGGGCTGCCCTCGATTATCTCGCCGTCGGCCTCGACCATGATGACGGCATGGGGCTCCACAGCGTAGTGCCCATCTACTATCTCGGCGATGGCGTGGTCTATCTCGTCGGGATGGATGTCGGCCAGAAATCCCAGTCTGCCTGTGTTGACACCGATTATGGGCGTCGCCTTGCTTCCCACCATGCTGGCTGCGCGCAGAAAGGTGCCGTCGCCGCCGATGGAGATGACGAAGTCTACGTCGAAGTTGTAGTTGTCGAAGACGCCGCTTACCTCGACCTCCATGCCCAGGGCCGATGTGATGTACCGGAAGAAGGTGCGCTCGATGTAGATTTCGGCTCCACGAGCCTTGAGACTGTCTATGAGCCGGTGGATAGATACCGTCTTACCCGCCTGGAACTCCTTGCCGAAGAGAGCGAACCGCAACACGTTTGCCGCCATAAATGTTATCTTTTTTTAATCTTTGTTCCTCATTCTTGCTCACAAATGCCAAACATTTAGTACATTTGCACGTGAATGATGCGACAAAAATACTACTTTTTGTTGTAAAACACGTTGAAATTATGGCAAAAGTATATGAATTTCTTTCCAATGGCTTCGAAGACATAGAGGCATTGGCACCCGTAGACATACTCCGCCGAGGCGGACTGGAGGTAAAAACAGTGAGCATTACCGGCGAGCAGATGGTGGAAACCACCCACGGCATCAAGCTCATGACCGACCTGAGGATAGAGGACATCGCCGACTTCAGCGACGTCGACGCCATGCTGCTGCCAGGCGGTCTGCCAGGAGCCACCAATCTGAACAAGCACAAGATGCTGCGCGAGATACTGCTCGAGCAGTACAACCAGGGCCGCATAGTCGCCGCCATCTGCGCCGCACCGCTGGTGCTGGGCTCGATAGGCATCCTCGAGGGCAAGCGAGCCACCTGCTACCCCGGCTTCGAGAAGCGCATGACCGGCGCCACCTACACCCAGGAGCAGGTGACCATCGACGGCAACATCATCACGGGCAAGGGTCCCGGCGCATCGATGGACTTCGGCTACGCCATCCTCGGCAAGTTTGTCGCACCCGAAGCTGTGGCAGAGCTCAAGGCCCAGATGATGTACAAAGGTTAACCCACAACGACAGCCATGGACTATATCATCATTGTAGCCGGAGGCAAGGGACTGCGCATGGGCAGCGACGTGCCCAAGCAGTTTCTGCCCGTCAAGGGAATGCCCGTACTGATGCGCACCATCAGCCGTTTTCATGAGTGCAATCCCTCGATGCAGATTATACTCGTACTCCCACACCACCAGCAGCAATACTGGCACGACCTGTGCAGCCAATACGCCTTCGGCATCGCCCACACGGTGGTAGACGGAGGCGACACGCGCTTTGCCTCGTCGCGCAACGGACTCGCCGCCATCCCCGACGACGCCACGGGAACCGTGGGCATACACGACGGGGTACGCCCCTTTGTGGCTGCCGAGGTGATAAGCCGCTGCTACGACGCCGCACGCACCCACGGAGCCGCCATCCCTGTGATGCCGGTCACCGACACGCTGCGCCACATCGACTCTGCCACCACCGGCCACAACGTGCTGCGCACAGACTACCGCATCGTGCAGACCCCACAGGTCTTTGACATCGCGCTGCTCAAACGCGCCTTCACCCAGCCCTTCCGTGAAGAGTTTACCGACGACGCCTCGGTGGTCGAAGCCATGGGATGCAGCGTGGAGATGGTCGAAGGCAACCGCGAGAACATCAAGATTACCACACCCTTTGATTTGAAGATAGCCGAAACGCTGTGCTGAACATTCTCGACCAGGACGTGATGTATCTTCCGGGCGTTGGGCCCAAGAAGAAGGAGATTCTGAGCAAAGAGCTTGGCATCCAGACCTGGCGTGACCTGCTTGAGCACTATCCTTATAAATATGTAGACCGCAGCCGCATCTATCGCATCAGCGAAATCAGTGGCGACATGCCCTTTGTCCAAATCCGCGGACGCATGTTGGGCTACGACGAATATGCCATGGGTGCCCGCAAGAAGCGCATCGTGGGCCACTTCAGCGATGGTCATGGCGTGGTCGACCTCGTATGGTTTCAGGGTGCCCAATATATCTATAAAAACTACCCCATTGGCAAAGAGCTGATAGTCTTTGGCCGTCCCACCGTCTATGGTGGCCGCTACCAGTTTGCCCACCCCGATATCGACGACGCTTCCCAACTGCAGCTCTCCGACATGGGCATGCAGCCCTACTACATGACCACCGAGCGCATGAAGAAGGCGGGGATAAACTCGAGGGCGATGGAGAAGATGACCAAGACGCTGGTGACCAAACTGCCCGAGACGCTGCCCGAGACGCTGCCGCCCTACATCACGGGGCCTCTGCACCTCATCTCGCGCCTCGAAGCACTACGCCAAATCCATTACCCGCACAACGCCCGCGAAATGCAGCAGGCCCGCTACCGCCTCAAGTTTGAAGAGCTCTTTTATGTGCAGCTCAACATACTGCGCTACGCCAGCGACCACCGCCGCAAGTATCGCGGCTACATCTTCAGCCGCGCCGGCGCCCAGCTCAACGACTTCTACCGCAACCACCTACCCTTCGACCTCACCAATGCGCAGAAACGCGTGGTGCGGGAGATAAGAGACGACATGGCGAGTGGCCGGCAGATGAACCGGCTGCTGCAGGGAGACGTGGGCTCGGGCAAGACGCTGGTGGCGCTCATGGCCATGCTCATAGCCATAGGCAACGGCTACCAGGCGTGCATCATGGCGCCCACAGAGATATTGGCAGAGCAGCACCTGGCCACCATCCGCCAGATGCTGGGAGATATGGATATACACGTAGAACTGCTCACCGGAGTGGTCAAAGGACGACGACGCGCCGACATACTCGACCGTCTGTCCAAGGGCGAGATAGACATACTCGTGGGAACCCACGCCGTTATCGAAGACGCGGTGGTCTTTGCTCGTCTGGGACTGGCTGTGGTCGACGAGCAGCACCGCTTCGGAGTGGCACAGCGCGCCCGACTCTGGGCCAAGAGCGAGATGCCGCCCCACATCCTGGTGATGACAGCCACCCCCATACCCCGTACGCTCGCCATGACCCTCTACGGCGACCTCGACGTGAGCGTTATCGACGAACTTCCGCCCGGCCGCAAACCTATCCAGACCATCCATAAGTATGATACACAGACCACAAGCCTCTACCAGGGCATACGTCAGCAGATAGACAGCGGCCGACAGGTCTACATCGTATATCCGCTCATCGAAGAGAGCGAGAAGAGCGACCTCAAGAACCTCGAAGACGGATTTGAGGCCATGCGCGAGATATTCCCACAATACCGCCTGAGCAAGGTACACGGACGCATGAAGCCCAAGGACAAGGACGCCGAGATGCAGCGCTTTGCCAGCGGCGAAACCCAGATACTGGTGGCCACCACGGTGATAGAGGTGGGCGTCAACGTGCCCAACGCGTCGGTAATGGTCATCCTCGACGCACAGCGGTTCGGACTCTCGCAGCTCCACCAGCTGCGCGGGCGCGTAGGCCGTGGCGCCGAGCAGAGCTACTGCATACTGGTGACCACATTCAAACTGAGCGAAGAGACGCGCAAGCGCATCGACATCATGTGCGAGACCAACGACGGGTTCCGCATAGCCGAAGCCGACCTCAAACTGCGAGGCCCCGGCGACCTCGAGGGTACCCAGCAGAGCGGCATAGCCTTCGACCTGAAGATAGCCGACATAGCCCGCGACGGACAGATTGTGCAGCTCGCCCGCGAACAGGCACAGGCCATCATCGACCGCGACCCCGAGTGCAGCAGCAACGAGTACAAGATGCTCTGGGACCGACTCAAGGAACTCCGGAAGAGCAACGTCAACTGGTCGGCTATCAGTTGACGCGGTTTTGTCCTTTTTGGGTCCAAAATTGATATACCTCAAGCCGATTTTTACGGTATTTGTGTTAATTATGGCATAAATTCTGTTAAATATCACCACTTTCCCATATTTTTTCACTAACTTTGTAAAGTCTGAATTGCAAAACAATCTTTTCGGAGCGTTTTCTACATATTACCTGCTGGCGACCACGCCCCTTTTTAGCCAGCCCTGACCTAAAAAAAGTATTAATAGTGGAGAAAATATTAAGAACAATCGTAATGGGACTTATGGTGCTTGCAGCCGTACCGGCTGTGGCGCAAGACCTTATTGCCCGCCAGGCTCCCATTGACCGCCGCATGAAGCGCGTAGACACTCTGGCGCTTCAGAGCCTTATCAACAGAGAAAATGAGATTTCACCCTCGGCAGAACTCTATGACGAGTGGAACAATACTTACGCCCACAAGGCAACCGAATTGCCCGACTCGTTCCGTATAGACCTCCGCCACTTTGCCATGCCTACCCCCAGCCGCATCATCACCTCCAACTTCGGTCCCCGATGGGGCCGCCAGCACAAGGGACTGGACATCAAGGTGTATATCGGTGACACCATCCGCGCCGCATTCGCCGGCAAGGTGCGCATCGTCAAATATGAGCGCGCAGGATATGGCAAATACATCGTTATTCGTCACCCCAACGGACTGGAAACTATCTATGGACACCTCTCAAAGCAGCTCGTGACCGAGAACCAGACGGTAAAGGCTGGCGAGGTGATAGGTCTGGGAGGAAGCACAGGCCGCAGCTCGGGTTCGCATCTCCACTTCGAGACCCGTCTGTGTGGCGTTGCACTCAACCCCGCCATCTTCTTCAACTTCAGAGAGCAGGATATCACCTGCGACACCTACATGTTCCGTCGCGACACCTACCGTACTGACGGCGAAGAGGCCACACGCCTGCGCGGAAAGTACAAGGAAACTTATACACGTGCCGAGGTGACTGGCAGCGACGAAGAGCCAGAGCCCGCAGCAGCCCGCAGCGAGAAGCAGTATCACAAGGTGGCAAAGGGAGAGACCCTCTCGTCAATCGCCAACAAGCGTGGCACCACCATCAACAAGCTCTGCAAGCTCAATCATCTGCGCAAGACCACACGTCTGCGCCCAGGACAGATGCTAAGATATACATAATACTTTTATAGGAAACAGTTTGACAGACAATGTCCATCCGAGAAGCGACAGCCGATTGGATGGACATTTCTTTTTATCCCCTCGCCACCCTGCCCTTGCTGTTGCGGCCGCCCCCAAGCCACATTCACGCATCGTCACCATCACACCCACGCCCGCCCGAACCCACATCGCCACCTCGTATCATTTGAAACGAGCCCACGTATCATAAGGCACGAGCTCACGTGACAATAGGCACGAGCCCACGTATCAAATGATACGAGCCAGCAATAATGATTGCGAGTGTCGGAATGGCAGTCTGCAAACGCGCGGCGACACCCACAGCGCTGCACGTAATCGCCGAGAACAGCATGACATGCATCATGTCCGTAGTCCAGTCAGTGAGAAGCGCAGTAATGCCCCAAAGCGCTGCCCGCCGGCCGACAACGACATCCACATCGGTCGACAGCGACATCCACATCGGTCGACAGCGACATCCACATCGGCCGATGCGCATGGACAGAGGGAAACAGAAGTCCCCAAGGGAGAGCCGGAGAGAGGCGTCCAATAAGCAGCTGTTTTTTGTACCGGCGAAAGCCGGACTTTTTGAACGGCCAAAGGCCGCTTTTTTTTACCGTTGCGGCGGCTGTCGTCATGCACCGTATGATGGTGGGGATGGTGGAGACGACACGGAGGAAAACTCGTTTTCCGACGGTCGGCACCACCAGCCACGCCAAGGCGAAGCCGACAGCCACCGCCACGGCTTTTTGTGTTTATGTCATCCCCTTATAGACGCAATAAATGGTGGATGAGACACGCAACCAGGCCCTTCTAAGCGGCAGTAACGCAGGGAGTACATGTGAAGAGCAGCCCGTAAGCAGCAGCAACGGAAGGAGTACATGTAAACAGCGGCCCGCAAGCAGCAGCAACTCTGACGGAGTTGCGATTCCCCAGCCCAGGGTTGCGGGCGAAGCACGCTACCCTGGGTAACTGCCCCCACTAACCTGGCAACTCTGTAGGAGTTGCGATTAGCCGCAGGCGTTATACACAATCTTATGGTTTCCGCCTGCCCATTCCTACCCATTATCCTGCTACGGGTAACGCCTTCGGCTAACCGCAACACTTACAGCGTTGCTACACCTTATTATATATGTACCCAGGGTAGAGGCGCTGCGCACCTCAACCCTGGGCTATGAAATCACAACTCCTACAGAGTTGCCAGACGTGCGCACCATCCATCTGCAAGCCCCATCCCAGCCTTCCCAAAGGAGGAAGGAGCATCACATAACCGCCTCAAACACAGCAAGAATAAGATCCAGTCCCTTGGAAATGGGTACTATTGCGAGGGGCTTCAACTCCCATACAGCACAAAAGGGAATGAGAGAATAACACAAAAAGATTTGCAGTTTTTCAGGGCTTCGCCCTATGCGTCAGAGTGGAGCGGAAATATCCACGAGAGCAAGCTCTCGGATATTCACCGCCCCACCCTGTCGCGCCTGCCCATAGGCAGGCTGAAAAACCACAAATACAAAAAGTCCACCTACGGCGGTAAAAAAAGCCCGGCTCGCGCCGGGAAAAAAGAGATTACACCATAGACCAAATACTGCGGATTATATGACTCGCAACAATCAACACGCTCCAGCCCAAAAGGATGAGAAACACAAGCACCCTTATCTCAACATAACACATGAGGAAGACGAAAAGGATAAGGCACATAGTATATAATAGGTTTGTACCTTCTCCCCTTAGGGAAACCCAGAGAGGAACTTCTCGGTGGGACTCCCGCCCCTTGGGGAGGGTTTGGGGAGGGGCCTCTATTAGCAACTGTTTTTGTACCGGCGAAAGCCGGGCTTTTTGAACGGCCAAAGGCCGCTTTTTGTACCGTTGCGGCGGCTGTCGTCATGCGTGCATGACGGAGGGGATAGTGGAGACGACACGGAGGAAAACTCGTTTTCCGACAATCGGCGCCACCAGCCACGCCAAGGCGAAGCCGACAGCCGCCGCCACGGCTTTTTGTGTTTATGTCATCCCCTTATAGACGCAATAAATGGTGGATAAAAACGTGCAATAGAGCCCACCCAAGCAACAGGACAATGGAATGAAATGGGTAAGTGGATATTATCAGAATATAGACTCACTGGTCTCGGTGGTAAACCGCTCGAGCGCTTTGATGCCCATGATGGAATTGCCGTGCTTGTTGAGTCGCGGACTCCAAACGGCGATGGAATAGCGCGAGGGATAGACTGCCACGATGCCGCCACCTACACCGCTCTTGCCAGGCAGTCCCACGAGGAAGGAAAACTCGCCCGCCTCATCGTAGAAGCCACAGGTCTGCATGATGGCGTTGATGCGCTTCACGCCCGACGCACTCAACTTCACGCCGGCATGGTCGAAGGGCTCATCGCTCTTGGCAAAGGCGACAAAGGCCCGAGCCAGGTCGCGGCAGTTCATCTCCACAGAACATATCATGCTATAGAACCGCAGCACCTCATCGACGGGGTTGTGCAGATTGACATAATGCTTGAGCAGATAGGCGATGGAAGCGTTGAGATAGGCGGTCTCGTACTCCGACTCTGCTACCTCCATCGAATAGTCGACCGTGACATTGCCACTAAGCTGGCGCACAAACTGGATGAAGAACTCCTGGGCATCGTCGAGATGAGACAGCAGCACGTCGGCCACCACCAGGGCGCCGGCATTGATAAAGGGATTGCGTGGGCGGCCATGCTCGTACTCGAGCTGCACCAATGAGTTGAAGGGCGTGCCCGACGGCTCTTTTCCTAAACGCATCCACAGGTTCTCTCCCTCAAGGCTCAGCGCTATGGCAAGCGAGAAAACCTTGGCTATACTCTGAATGGAAAAACAGGTGTCGTAGTCGCCATACATGCAGTCGTCGCCGCCGAGGACGCTCAGATAGATGCCAAACTTGTCGGGGTCTACACTGGCGAGCGCGGGGATGTAATCGGCCTGTCGTCCCAGCTGGGCATAAGGCTGTATCTCGCGGCAAATATTCTCTATAATCTCTTGGTAATTTCTGTCGTGCATCATGTCGTAGATGGTGGTTAATAGTATGGGGATGCCCACGCTTCATGATGGGCCGCGGGAGGCATCCCTCTTGATGGTTATGGATGGTAAAATGGATGGAGAAAGCGGGTTATGCCTTCTCGATGAGCACCACGGCGTAGGCGCTGATGCCCTCTTCTCGGCCGGTGAAGCCCAGTCGCTCGGTGGTGGTGGCCTTGATGGAGACATCGTCCTCGTCGATGCCCATGACATGGGCGAGGCATGCCTTCATCGCGGGCACATGCGGATTGATCTTGGGCCGCTCGGCGCAGACGGTGGCGTCGACATTGCCCACACGGTAGCCACGGGTAGCGATAAGGTCGATGGTCTTGGCAAGCAGTATCTTGCTGTCTACGTTGAGTGTCTCTGCCGAGGTGTCAGGGAAATGATAGCCTATGTCACGCATATTGGCTGCACCCAGCAGGGCGTCGCAGATGGCATGGATGAGCACGTCGGCATCGCTATGGCCCAGCAATCCCATGGTGTGGGGGATGCGGATGCCACCGAGCCACAGTTCGCGGTCGGGCACCAGCCGGTGGACGTCGAAGCCCATGCCTACTCTAATCTTTGTCATAATATATAATAAGGTGGAATTAGCGACGGCGGAAGATGTCCTTAATGCCGTCCATATCAAAACTCAGGGTGAAACGCATCGTCTGGTCAAGCGGGTTGGTCTTGGCGGTGGCGATGACATAACCGGCGTCGAGCGAGAAGACCTTCATGCGGAATCCGGCGCCCACGGTGAAATACTTGCGGTTACCCTTGTTCTCGCTCTCGTGGTGATAACCGGCGCGGAGGAAGAACTTGTCGTTGTACTCGTACTCTGCGCCCACGCTCCAGTTGATTTCCTCCAACTCTTCCTTAAATCCGTTGGGGGCATCGGTGAAGCTCTTGAAGATACCGCTGATGGACGACACGTTCCAGTATTCGTCCTCCATGCGCTGCTTGTACTGCTCTTCGTCCTCGCCCTCCCGCTGCTTGGGGTAGGTAGGCACGAGTAGCTTGTTGGCATCGGCGGCGAAGGTGATGCGATTGTACTCGTCGATGGGCACCTTGAGCGAGGCTCCGAGGCGCAGGTTGGTGGGGATGAAGAAGCTGTGGTTGTCGCCACCGAAATTGATTTTGCTACCGATGTTGGAGATATTCAGTCCCAAGCCCAACTGGCACTCGCGCTGGCCCAGATTGATGTAGTTCTGGTAGTATGCGGCGATATCGGCGGCAAAGGCTGAACCGGGCTGGGTATCTTCATTGAAGTCAAAGGTAAGGTCGGAGTAAATCCATCTTACGCCGGCGGCGATGGAGAAGGTCTCGCTGAGCATGAGCGAATAGGCCACATCGAGCGACATCTCATAGGGGTTGATGGTCATGGCATTGTCTTCGGTGTGACCGTCCATGAAGACCTCGCCCATGGAGAAGTAGCGCATAGAGGCCGACACGGCACTGTAGTCGCCTATGCGGTAGTAGCCGGCGAGATAGGCCACATCCATATCGTTGACCAGCTGTCGCAGCCAGGGGGTATAGTTGAGCGCCACTCCGGCACGCGAAATGGCAAAGGGGTACTTGGCGGGGTTCCAGTATTGGGAGTTGACATCGGCATCGGTAGCCACACCCACATCGCCCATTCCGGCTGCACGTGCGTCGGGGGCTATCGTCTGCGAGGTCACCGAAGTGTTGACGGGATTGAACATATCTTTCTTGTCCTGGGCCTGCACCGTGGCAGCAACCATGACAAGGAGTATGGCGAAAATGATAGATGTGAGCTTGTTCATTATACTTCTACTATTGTTATGCTATAGGATAACGGAGACTACCGCCTAATTATTGCCCAAGACGATAAGTTTCTTTGCTTTGGATGTTTTCTTGCTGCCATCAGAGCCTGCACGCACGCGGTAGAGATAGACTCCCGTCTGGAGGCGTCCGCCGGTGTCGAGCGTCAGGTCCCAGTCTACGGTATAGGCTCCCGTGGCGGGCACACCGTTCTCGGAGTGGGTCCAGAGGAGGCGTCCGCTCATGTCGAAGACCTCGATGTCGATGTCCATGGGACTGCCCGTGCGGTCGTGGTTGATGATAAAGGTGGTGTAGGTGGTGGCAGGGTTCTTGCTCAGGCCCACGCTGAAGATATTAGGCTCGAGTCCGCGCACCACGGTGAAATCGAGGCGGGCGGTAGAAGCGTTGTTGAGCACATCCCAAGCCCGGAAGACGAGGGTGTGCTTGCCCTCGGCGAGCTCGGGTATATTATAATAGGTGGTGCCACGGGTATAGGTACCAAAGTCGAAGGCGAAGTTGTCGTTGAGGGTGTAGGTCTTGGCCATGTCACCGTCGATGACGAGTTGCAGATCGTGGCCGATGCCGCTGCCGGTGGCGTTGATGCCGTCTTCATCTGTGATCTCTGCCACGAAGTAGGGCGTGGTGTTGACCTTGCCTCCGTTGACAAACTGGGGCGAGTTGAGGTAGCAGTAGATGGATGGGCCTATGGAGTCGGTGGTCACCTCGCCTCCGGCTACGGTGAAGCGGTCGAAGGCGCCGTGGGCCTCGCGCTGGCGGGCATTGTCTACGGCGTAGAGGTTGATGAGCCCAGTTCCGTCGGAGTAGGATATGTCTTTGGGCACGGCAAAGGTGAGGGCAAAGCGACCGGCCCTGACGCTGTCGGAACCATGGTAGATGACGCGCTTGCGGTCGTAGTAGGTGAAGGCTTCCTCGGCCTCAGCCTGATTGTTCTGCTTGCAGGTCACCTGCTCACGCACATCGCGCACGGTGGCTGTCACCACTCCGTCGAAGTCTTGTGCCTGCTCGATGTGGCCGGATATGCGCGCCACCTTACCCACCTGCAGACGGGCATCGGCGGTCACGGGCACACCGTTGATGCTGTCAATGACGGCGGTCATGGTGGGCAGATTGAGCGTCATGGCGGGGTCGCCGAGGAGGGTAAACTGCAACTTGTTGACGGTGACATCCTGTCCGGTGGTCACCATCTCGTTCTTGGCCAGACGCTGCGCCTCGCCGAGGGTGGTGGGGCGTCCGTCGGTCACGGTGAGCACGTGGCGCAGGTAAGCCATATTGAGCGGACGGTTGTAGAGGGTCTGCACGGTGCGCGTGGTTCCCCAGAAGGCTACGGCTCCGCCTTTGGCATTGCATACGGCGGTCTCGCCTATCGTGGGCTCGACACCGTCGAAAGCCATGATGTCGCACGATGCCGTAATCCACAGGGGCAGATTGGCGTTGCGCGCCTGTTCAAAGTCGTTGATGGTCACCACCCGCTCATGCGACAACTGCTCGGCGCGGCCGTGGCCGCTGTAGTCCATGATGAGCGCGCCGGCAGCCATCTGCTGCTTCACATCCTGCGAAGCGCCGGGATAGGCGTGGCCGGTGGCCGACGACTCGCGCTGGTATGCGTCCCACATCACCTTCTTGATATGATAGCCAGGATGGAGCGCAGCCACCTGCTCGGCAGCCATGTCGACATCCTTCATGTGGATATTCTGGTTGCCGTCGTCTCCCATAAACATGAGCACGTTCTGCCATGCGCCGGCATTGCCGTTGGTCATGTAGGCCTCTATCTTGTCTACCACGCCCTTGGCTGCCTCGGCTGTGGTCACGGGTATGCGTCCCACGGCGATATCCTCCTTGTCGCGGGCGATATCGGTGCCTTCGCCATCGTCCATCAGCGTGAAGAAACCGTCGTTCACGTAGCAGTAGAGCTCGCTGAAAGAGTTCTCACTCTCGTAACACAGCAGATAGTCGTCGGCATTGAGACGGCGGGTGTCGCTGATGAGCATGCGGTTGTCCCACACGGCGTCGCCGAAGAGCAGCAGATAGCGCGGCATATCGCTTTCGGTCTCGGCGCGGTCGTAGAGCATCTTGAGGTAATGGCGGTAGGCGCTGGCATCGGGCGTTCCGCTGGAGAACTCGTTGAAGAGCTCGTCGGCAGGAACGATGGTCACGCGCATGCCGTCGCGCTGCTCATGGAGGCGCTTGATGCGCTCGACCTGGGCAAGCAGCTTCTGACTGGTGGGGATAATGATGACCATGTCGGCAGGACCGTCGGCATGGTGGTTCTGGTTGGTAATGTTGTAGACGTAATCGGGGACGGGGATATTGCCCGTCAGGCTGGGAGCCGGACGCGGTGAGTCGAAAGCCATCGAGATATAGTCGAGACGCACCGTCGAACTGCCGATGGTCTTGATGACGAGTTTGGCATCGGAGGCATAACGGCCTATGCGATAGGTGGCTGTCGCCGACGCTCCCTTGTCATAGCTCTGGGGCATGATACTGATGGTGCCCAGCAGCGAGTCGGCCAGGGACACCTCCACACGGCTTTCCCCACCAGCCGACACGGCTACGGTTATACGGGCTGTCTGCTGCGAACCGCTGAAGACAGGCAGGCTGTAGGCGTAGGAAGAGTTGAAGGCGATGGGGGTATTCTCATAGAGGTTGCGGCCGCCATGATACCAGGCGTAGTTGTCGGTCTCGTGGAGCCAGTGGTAATCGTGGGGCGAGGGATAGATGCTGCTTACAAACTGGGCGGAATCGATGGGCGTCACAGCCTCATCGGTCTGGGTGATGAAGTAGTAGCCATACTGCGAATAGGGATTGCGGGTGCGCACAGTGGCATCGTTGGCGCTCCAGCTCACGGGGCCTTGGGCGTAGAAGAGGCGCTTGCCGCCGACCTGGCAGATGGGCACCTCGCGCAAATCATCATGGGCTTGCAGACTGGCACCCGTCAGCTTCTCGTCGATGAGGGCGCCGCCCATGCCATAGACATGCACACGCGAAAGATCGGTAAATCCGGCACGGCGGATGAGCGACTCGGTAATCTGGTAGACTCCGCTCTCGCTCACGCGTATCTTCGCCCATCGTCCTTGGGCCAGCACTGAGTTGGCGGCATAGCGCTCGCCTACAGGGACCACTGCCGCACGCTGGCGGCGACGGGCGGCACGACTGAGGGGGCGCGACTGCACATCGAGCATGAAACTGACAAGCAGCTGGTGACGGCCTCCGCGGAAGACCACGGGGCAGAAAGCGACCTCCAGGCTGGCCTGGCGGCGCGAGGTGACGATGTGCTGGGTGATAAGGGGGCTGGCGCCGGGTTGGACATCATGGGTGGCAAGCCGGTAGCGGGCTACGTCGGCAGCCGTCATGTCGATATATTCGGGATAGGCTATGCTGACGGTATAGACGCTGTCGGCATAATCGCCCGAGAGGGGTATGGCGCAGGCAAAGGTGGGGGCCACGCTGTCTATCTTGACCTGCTGGGCGGTCAAATTATAAAACTTCTGCGCTCGGGTTGTCATAGCCGACGCAAGAAGTATCATGATTAATATGTATCTGACTGATTTCAGATGGCTGATGGTTTTATGTTTCAATATCGTCTCACTTACAGTTAAACTCGAGCACCTTGCGCTCTTCGACATAACCTTCCAGATGGTCATCGATATGCACGGGACCCACGCCGGCAGGAGTACCGGTGAAGATTACGTCGCCTGTCTTCAGGGTGAAATACTGGCTGATGTAGGCCACTATCTCGTCGATGCCGAAGACCATGTCGGCGGTGCAGCCTTCCTGCACGGTCTGTCCATTGATATCGAGGTGGAACCGCAGGGCCTGCACATCGAGAAACTTGTCCTTGCCGACCCACTCGCCGATGGCTGCGGCGCCGTCGAAGCTCTTGCTGAGGTCCCAGGGAAGACCCTTCTCGCGCAGCTGCTGCTGCACGTCGCGGGCGGTGAAGTCGATACCCACCGTCACGGCATCATAGTAGCGATGGGCAAAACGCTGGGGAATGTTCTTGCCCAACCTGCAGATGCGTATCACCAACTCGGCCTCATAGTCTATGCGTCCCATGAAGTCGGGAACGAAGAAGGGTTTGCCCGACTTGAGCAGCGACGAGTCGGCCTTGGTGAACAACACTGGGGCCTCTGTCTTATATAACGCGCCATCCAACTCTTTATTGTGTTGGATGTAGTTCATTCCGATACCAAATATCTTCATTGTCGTTTTCTTAATGTTTCTTCCGATAAAGTTCAGTTCCAATCTGTTGCAAAGTTACAAAAAAAGATGTAACCACACGACACAAAAAGACTGAATGTAATGCATAATATTTTACGTAAACTTACCGACGAGCTATCATCATTTTCACCCGCTTGCATAAAACTGCATATTTTACTGTCATATCGCCGCACGACTTGACACATTATTAAATATATTTATAGGAGATACAGATACAAACCAGACTACCATCTGCTTTTTTGTCTCAAATCAGGGGCAACAAGTCATTGCTTTTGTCTCAAATCATGGGCAACAAACTGCTATTTTTGTCGCAAATCAGGGGCAACAGGCCTTTACTTTTGTTGCAAATCATGGGCAACAAACTGCTATTCTTGTCGCAAATCAGGGGCAAGAGGGCTATCTTTGGGACGACGGACGCAACCTCCGGAGCCAGAACAATGGCCTCGGCGGCGACTCTGACCGGCGGAAACGGGTCAGAACATCTCTTCGCTCTTCTTCTTGATGGTCTTGAAGATATTGGACCACGCGTTGCTCTCTTCCTTCTTGTCCTCGGCGTTGCGGTCTTTCTGCTGCGAGTTGTTCGACTTGTGGGAAGCGTGCTTCTTGGTAGCGTGGGGCTTGGCGGTGTATTTTCTCTTGGTCTTCGTTGTGGGCATATCGCTCTGCTTCATGCGCTCGGCCCACTCGCCGGTAAAACTGTAGCCTGCCTCGGTTATCTCGAAGTCTATCTCTGGCAGATTGACACCCTCGGCAGGACGATAGGGAATCTCGCTGCCGTTGTAACGCTCCACCCTCACGGTGCCTACGCCCTTGGCAAGGATGTCGAGCTCCTTGGCAGCACGCCACGACAGGTCGATGATACGCCCACGGGCAAAGGGGCCACGGTCGGTGACCTTGACCACTACCGACTTGTTGTTAGAGAGATTGGTTACCTTGAGCAGGGTGCCGAAGGGATAGGTGCGATGGGCGCAGGTGAGACTGTCGTGATGCAGTCTGTCGCCGCTGGCGGTACGCGCACCGGTGGCGCGTTTGGAATAAAAAGTAGCCTTACCCCTCTGCGTCTGTGCCAGCATAGGGGTAAAGCTCAAGAGTGATAAGATTGCAATAATTACTCTTCGTATTTGTTTCATAAGTTATGTAGCAACCGCGTGTTGCCGGCTTCGTTGCCGACAACCGCGGTCTGTGCATTGTCGCTTACACTACGCCCTGGGCCAGCATAGCCTTGGCTACCTTCATGAAGCCGGCGATATTGGCACCCTTGACATAGTTGATGTAGCCGTCGGGCTCAGTACCATACTTGGCACACTGATCGTGGATGGAGCTCATGATGTAGTGGAGCTTCTCGTCGACCTCGTCCTTGCTCCAGTGCAGGCGTATAGAGTTCTGAGTCATCTCCAGACCCGATGTTGCCACGCCACCAGCGTTGACAGCCTTGCCGGGAGCGAAGAGCTGCTTGGCAGCCACAAACTTCTCGACAGCCTCAGCCGTACAACCCATGTTGCTCACCTCAGCCACACACAATGGGTGGTTGGCGAGAATCATGTCGGCGTCGTCGCCATTGAGCTCGTTCTGGGTAGCACAGGTCAGATAGATGTCGGCCTTTACCTCCCATGGCTTCTTGCCTGCCACGAATGTAGCCTCGGGATAAACCTCAGCATAGGGCTGGCAGATGTCGTTGCCGCTGGAGCGGAGCTCGAGCATATATTCTATCTTGTCGCCGCTGACGCCTTCTGGGTCGTGGATGTAACCGTCAGGTCCACTGATGGTAATCACCTTGGCACCGAGCTGGGTAGCCTTCTTGGCAGCACCCCAAGCCACGTTGCCGAAACCAGAGATAGCTACTGTCTTGCCAGCGATGTCAAGGCCCTTGTCCTTCATCATGTGGTTGACGAAATAGAGCGCGCCGAAACCGGTAGCCTCGGGACGGAGGATAGAACCGCCCCACTCTATGCCTTTACCGGTAAGCACACCTTCATAGCGATGAGTGAGCTTCTTGTACTGGCCAAAGAGATAGCCAATCTCACGACCGCCTACACCGATGTCGCCTGCAGGAACGTCCTCATCAGGACCTATATAGCGATAGAGCTCGTCCATGAACGCCTGGCAGAAACGCATGATTTCGGCATCACTGCGACCGCGGGGAGAGAAGTCAGAACCACCCTTGGCGCCACCCATAGGCAGCGTGGTGAGCGCGTTCTTGAATGTCTGTTCGAAACCCAGGAACTTCATAATAGAAAGGTTGACAGAGGGATGGAATCGCAGACCGCCCTTGTACGGGCCGATGGCGCCGTTGAACTGTACGCGATAACCTATATTGACATGCACCTCGCCATTGTCATCTACCCATGGCACACGGAACATGTGTACACGCTCGGGCTCTACGATGCGCTCGACGATTTTGGCCTTTTCAAACTCAGGATGCTGGTTGTAGACGTCCTTAATAGACTCCAACACTTCGCTCACTGCCTGAAGGAACTCTGACTCACCAGGATGCTTGCGCTCCAGGTCTTGCATGATTTTCTGTACTTCCATAGTGGTATTTCTTTAAGTAATTGAGATTTACAGATTGTTTATTACTATGGCAAAAGTAGTGTATTTGAAGCAAACAAACAAGAAAAAACGCATTTATTTTACTCTCCCCACTTACTTTTCGACATACGCCAGGCCGGCGGGACGGCAGACCGCGACGACCGCCATGATGCAAATTAAAACAAAAAGCATGAATAATGCCACAAAAAGCAAAATTATCTTGACGCAAAGCATACTAAAAAAGTTTTTTGATATACCTTTGCATAATATAAATATGTGTATTATGGAATCGAAGATACCTGCCCAATGGGAGAAGTTCTATCTCAAAGATGTGAGCTTTGTCAATCTGATGATGCGACGCATCTACAATGTGCTCATCGTCGCCAACCCCTACGACGCCTTCATGCTCGAAGACGACGGACGCATCGAGGAGAAAATCTACAATGAATATATGCTGCTGGGACTGCGCTATCCGCCTACATTCACTCAGGTGAGCACCACCGAGGAGGCCGAGAAGATGCTGCACACCACCAACATAGACCTGGTGATATGTATGCCCGGCAACGCCGACAACGACGCCTTCGCCGTGGCCCGCGCCATCAAGCACAAGTTTCCCCACATGCACTGCATAGTGCTCACTCCGTTCTCGCATGGCATCACCAAGCGCATGCAGCACGAAGACCTGTCTATCTTCGACTACGTATTCTGCTGGCTGGGCAATACCAACCTCATACTCTCGATCATCAAACTGATAGAGGACAAGATGAATCTGGACCACGACATCCACGAGGCGGGTGTGCAGATGATTCTGGTGGTCGAAGACAGCATAAGGTTCTACAGTTCGATACTCCCCAACCTTTATAATTATATACTGCTGCAGAGCCAGCGCTTCTCGACCGAGGCGCTCAACCGCCATGCCGCCACCATGCGTATGCGCGGACGACCCAAGGTGGTGCTCGCGCGCACCTATGAAGAGGCAATGGCCATGTACGAACGCTATAGCGACAATGTGTTGGGCGTCATCAGCGACGCCCGCTTCCCCATCCACGGCGAGAAGGACCCCGAAGCCGGCATCAAGCTCTTCCGCGAGATACGCAGCCGTAACGAGTATGTGCCGCTCATCATGGAGAGCTCCGAGAGCAGCAACCGCGCCAAGGCCGAAGCCGAGGGATTCAGATTTGTCGACAAGAACTCCAAGAAGATGAGCCTCGACCTGCGCCGGCTGATGGAAGAGCACATGGGATTTGGCGATTTCGTCTTCCGCGACCCGCGCAGCCACGAGGAGATACTGCGTATACACAGTCTGAAGGAGCTTCAGGACAACATCTTCAAGATTCCCAACGACTCCATGCTCTACCACATCAGCCGCAACCACATGAGCCGCTGGCTCTCGGCGCGCGCCATCTTCCCCGTGTCGGCGTTCCTCAAGGATGTGACATGGAACAAGCTGCAGGATGTCGATGCCCACAGACAGATTATCTACGATGCCATCGTCCAGTACCGACACCTGAAAAACCAGGGCGTGGTGGCGGTGTTCGACCGCAAGAAGTTCGACCGCTTCAGCCACTTCGCACGCATCGGCGAAGGCTCGCTCGGCGGCAAGGGCCGTGGCCTGGCTTTTCTGGACAACATCATCAAGCGCCACCCCGACTTCAACCAGTTTGCCGGTGTCAGCGTGCAGATACCCAAGACCGTGGTGCTCTGCACCGATGTCTTCGACCGGTTTATGGAGCAGAACAACCTCTACCAGATAGCCCTCAGCGACGCCTCTGACGAAGAGATACTCCAGCACTTCCTCCAGGCGCAGCTGCCCGATGAGTTCATCGCCGACTTCTATGCTTTCTTCGAAGCCATACAGAGCCCTATAGCCATACGCTCATCATCGCTGCTCGAAGACGCACACTATCAGCCCTTCGCCGGCATCTACTCGACCTACATGATACCCTATCTCGCCGACAAGTATGCCATGCTGCAGATGCTGGCGTGTGCCATCAAGGGAGTATATGCCTCGGTATTCTACCGCGACTCCAAGGCCTACATGACCGCCACAAGCAACGTGATAGACCAGGAGAAGATGGCGGTGATACTGCAGGAGGTGGTGGGCCATCAGTATGGCAACCGCTTCTACCCCAACTTCTCGGGTGTGCTGCGGTCTATCAACTACTACCCCATCGGCGACGAACAGGCCGACGAGGGTATCGCCTCGCTCGCGCTGGGTCTGGGCAAGTATATCGTAGATGGAGGACAGACGCTGCGCGTTTCGCCCTATCATCCGCATCAGGTATTGCAGACGAGCGAGATGGAGACTGCGCTGCGCGAGACGCAGACCCAGTTCTATGCGCTCGACATGCAACACGTGGGCGAAGACTTCAAGGTCGACGATGGGTTCAACATCCTCAAACTCCGTGTCAAGGACGCCGAGGCCGACCATGCGCTCAACTTCATCGCGTCGACCTACGACCCTTACGACCAGGTGATACGCGACGGACTCTACGACGGCGGACGCAAGATAATCTCCTTTGCCGGAGTGCTGCAGCAAGATGTGTTCCCCCTGCCCCAACTGCTGCAGATGACCATGCGCTATGGAGCGGCAGAGATGAGACGCCCCATAGAGGTGGAGTTTGCCTGCAACCTCAACGCCGACCGCACAGGCAGCTTCTTCCTCCTGCAGATAAGGCCCATCGTAGACAGCAAGCAGATGCTCGACGAAGACATCTGCGCAATCAGCGACGACCGCTGCCTGCTGCGCTCCCACAACTCGCTGGGCCACGGCGCCAGCGAAGAGGTGACCGATGTGGTCTATGTCAAGACCGACGACCAGTTTACAGCCATCAACAACCCCGCCATAGCCTGCGAGATAGAACGCATCAACCGCCGTTTCCTCGACGAGGGCCGTGGATACGTGCTCATAGGGCCCGGACGGTGGGGCTCGAGCGACCCTTGGCTGGGCGTGCCGGTCAAGTGGCCTCATATCAGCGCCGCTCAGGTCATCGTCGAGGTCGAACTCAAGAACTACCGCGTGGACCCCAGCCAGGGCACCCACTTCTTCCAGAACCTCACCAGCTTTGGCGTGGGCTACTTCACCATCGACACCAACACCGACAACGGTATCTATCGCAAGGAGGTGCTCGATGCGATGCCCGCAGTCGAAGAGACTCAATTTGTAAGGCACGTGAGATTTGACAAACCGCTCAAAATACTCATGGATGGCAAGAAACAGGAGGGTGTAGTGTTGATTTAAGTCAATAATTATAGTTTTTAGCAAAAAAAGAGGTAATTTATTTGCAGATATGATAAAAACCTTATACCTTTGCATCGTGTTTTTCATGGTATTAGATTTAAGGTTAACAAAGATTGGGACTCAGCGGAGTCCCTTTTTTATTTTTACCCCATCCCGAAGCACCGTTTCCCACCCTCACCGACCACGATAAGAATTGCCAAGGTTAGCCCCGAGCACGGCATAGAAGCCCCAGCCCATTGGGAAGGGTTTGGAGAGGGGTCTCCAATAAGCAGTTGTTTTTGTACCGGCGAAAGCCGGACTTTTTGAACGGCCAAAGGCCGCTTTTTTTACCGTCGCGGAGGATGGCGTCATGCCGTGCATGACGGTGGGGATGGTGGAGGCGACACGGAGGAAAACTCGTTTTTTGACAGTCGGCACCGACATCACCACCAAGGCGAAGCCGCCATCCGCCGCCACGGCTTTTTGTATTTATTTCATCACCATCATAGGCGCAATAAACAATAGGGAAAAAGCCAAAGAGAAGCCCCACCCCACCAGCAGGCCCCATCCCAGCCTTCTCAAATGGGAAGGCGAACCACATAACCACCTTAAACTCAGCAAGAAGGAGCTCCCGCCCCTTGGGGAGAGCATGGGGAGGGGCCTCCAATAAGCAGCAGCAACTCTGTAGGAGTTGCGTTTCCCCAGCCCAGGGTTGCGGGCGAAGCACGCTACCCTGGGTAAGCATCCCCCACTAACCTGGCAACTCTGTAGGAGTTGCGATTAGCCGTAGGCGTTACCCGCAGCAGGACAATGGAATAAAATGCGTAGGTGGATATTATCAGATTGAGCATTACGCCTACGGCTACGCGCAACACCTTACCTTCCCGCACCGCAAAGCGCCGCGCCGGTGACCTTCGGGGCGACATCCTATACCTTATTATATATATAGCGACGAGACAAACCGAAAGGGCAAACCCGAGGATGGCTATTGTGAGGCCATCGGCAGGGGGCATGAGCAAGAAGACAACCCATCTGCTGCTGACAATGGCTTGCTTGACTTAAAATATCTTAATTACCAGCGTGTTTTTCATCATTTATTTGGCAGTATGTGTCGAAAAGTGTAGCTTTGCGATGGCATTATGTGTCAGAAAGTGTTGGTTTTCGCCCAAAACATGTGTCGAAAAGTGTAAACATCTGACCATTTCATGTGTCGAAAAGTGTAAAGCGATGAAGAGGAAGATATACAAAGAGCTTGTAGACTGGAAAAACAGAGAGCAGCACAAGCCCCTGATACTAAATGGGGTCAGACAATGTGGGAAGACTTATATCCTGAAGGAATTCGGAAGGAACGAGTTCGACAATCTGGCCTACATCAGTTGCGACCGAAATGAGAGCCTGCACGCCATCTATGCAGGTGACTTTGACACGGCGCGTATCATAAGAGGATTAAGCGCGCTTACCGGCGTGGATATTATCCCTGGAAAGACTCTTATATTCTTGGATGAGGTGCAAGCATTTCCACAGGCCCTGGAGGCTTTGAAGTATTTCTGCGAAGATGCCCCCGAATATCATATCGTGGTGGCTGGCTCATTGTTGGGCGTAGCCCTGCATGCAGGCATCTCCTTTCCCGTAGGCAAGGTTCAGTCGATGCGACTGTTTCCTATGGACTTTGAGGAATTCCTCATGGCAATGGGAGAAGACCAGCTGCTCTGTCTGATGCACAACAAGGACTATGGGGTGATGAACGCGCTCCACGAGAAGCTGAAAGACTATCTGCGTCAATACTATTATGTTGGCGGAATGCCAGAGGTCGTAAAGACGTATGTGGACAACAGGCTGCCAAACCAGGTGCGCACTATTCAGAACGAAATTCTATCCAATTATGCCAGCGATTTTTCCAAGCACGCCCCGGCACAGGAGGTGCCTCGCATAGACATGGTATGGCAGTCCATACTGGGACAGCTATCCAAAGAGAACAAGAAGTTTGTCTATGGTGTGTTAAAGAAGGGCGGCAGGGCTAAGGAATTTGAACTGGCGATACAATGGCTGATGGATGCCGGCTTGGTATATAAGACAACCAGGGTGACAAAGCCCGAACTGCCGCTGAAGTTTTATGAAGACCTGTCGGCTTTCAAGCTATTTCTCTGCGATTGCGGACTGATGGGGGCTATGGCAGACACCACAGCAAAGGATGTGCTGCTTGGCGACAACGTGTTTACGGAATACAAGGGCGCCTTCACCGAACAGTATGTTCTCCAGCAGTTGCTCGCATTGGGCATCAGCCACATCTACTATTACAGCTCTGACACCTCTCGTATGGAGATGGACTTTCTCGTTCAGCGCGATGGCGCTCTGCTGCCCATAGAGGTAAAGGGAGGCACAAGCATCAAGTCAACCTCGCTGCACAATTACCTGATGGAGCATCGGGAAATATCTGCCATACGCTATTCCATGCTGCCCTACCGCCAGCAGGAGAATATCACCAACATGCCGCTATACAGCGTTTTCCTGCAATAGAGTATCGGTCAAGCCGAGTGCCTCATCAACCGTTTCTTGATGTCCCGCAGCTTGACCGATAATCATTGTTTGCCCACTCCGCTATAGTGTCTGCCCAAAGCACACCCTCCAAGCACATCTTCCCCTCATTGCCCAAGGCCCATACCCTTCCGCCTGCTACACCCAGTATCACAACAATACGCCCAAAACAGCTGGCGAGGCTCTCTGGCCCAGCCAAAGAGTACAATAATCAGCCCAAACTTCCACTTTTTCGGGAGGAAATGAGCAAAATTCAAAATATAATTTATAACTTTGCCACAAAAGTTCAAAGTGACAATTTGAAAAAGTGGCGTTATGATAAATAAGGATATACTTAAGCAGGTTTTGGCATCCAACCAAAAAGACATTGAGAACTACAAGATAGTTCCGCGTACATTGCCAGGCGACGATTTCCCATGTCGCGTGTTTGTCGGTGTACGCCGTGCCGGAAAATCGTTTATGCTGTACCAGAAGATGCAACAGACGCTGGCATCGGGACAAAGTTGGGCAACAATGCTTTACCTGAACTTTGAAGACGACCGCCTTGCGCAGTTCGATAGAAGCGACTTCGAGCTGATATTGGAGGCACACGCGGAAATGTATGGGCAACGCCCAATGCTTTTCTTGGATGAAATCCAGAATATAGAAGGCTGGGAAAAGTTTGCCCGCCGTTTGGCAGATGCAAAGTATGCCGTATGGCTGACCGGCAGCAATGCCAAGATGTTATCTTCAGAGGTTATGACCACCTTGGGAGGTCGATACTTGGCAACGGAAGTATATCCATACAGCTTTCAGGAGCTTCTGAAAATACAGGATATCCCTTACGATAAGATATCACAAATGGCTACAGAGTCGCGGGCAAAGATACTTCGGGCGTGGAATGAATATCTCTTATGGGGAGGACTTCCCGAATCTGTCGGACTTACCGTGAAACGCAATTATCTTAGCAGTACGTTCCAGAAAATATATCTCGGTGATATTGCAAGCCGTAACAAGATAGCCAACCCCAACCTTTTGCGCCTCATGGTCAAGAAACTGGCTGAGAATGTTGGCCAACCCGTGTCATACAATCGCCTGGCCAATGTTCTTTCCACCGTAAGCGGAAGGATATCAATGCCTACGGTCAGCAAGTATATCGAATACAGCGAGGCCGCATGGCTCTTGTTGCGCCTACGAAATGTTTCTGCACCATTCACAGAAAAAGAAACGTCCTGCAAGTACTACTTCATCGACAACGGAGTGCTTGACCTCTTTTTGCTCGATGGAGAGACCATGCTGCTTGAAAACATCGTTGCCCTGGCGCTTTTCCATAAGTACGGACATGATGCCGACAACGAGCGAGTGTTCTTCTATAATGACAAGGTGGAGGTCGACTTCTACATCCCCGAAGATGCCACTGCCATCCAGGTTTCGTATAGTATCACCCAGTCTACCTCTACCTATGAGCGCGAGGTCAATGCCTTGAAAAAGATCCCTGGCGCATTGTCTTGCAAGCGTCGATTGATATTGACAAATGACGAGTCCGACAGCATTGAGGACCAATATGGCACCATTGAGGTACTCCCTGTGTGGAAATGGCTGTTGCTACAGGGAAGAAACGAATGAATAACCACCTCAAACACAGCAGGAATGAGCTCCCGCACCTTGAGGAGGGTTTGGGGAGGGGCTTCTATCCGCAGCTGTTTTTCTACCGGCGAAAGCCGGACTTTTTGAACGGCCAAAGGCCGCTTTTTTTACCGTCGCGGCGGATGGCGTCATGCCGCGCATGACGGTGGGGATGGTGGCGTCGACACGGAGGAAAACTCATTTTCCGACAGTCGGCACCGACATCACCGCCAAGGCGAAGCCGCCATCCTCCGCCACGGCTTTTTGTATCAATTCCATCACTCTCATAGGCGCAATCAAAGTAGAAAAACACATGATTGAACCCACACAATCAGCAGCCACTAAGAGCCGAAGGTCACCAGCGCGACACCGTGAGAAGTGGAAAGGCAAATATCACCGCTTGGCACCACCTTCTCATTACATCCACCCGCAGGCCAACCACCCCCAACCTTACAGCACCTTACCCCATCGCAATCTTCATCAAGCAGAGAGCCCACCAACCTCTCGTTGATGGGCTCTTCTTATGCCTGACCGTTTGTGTTTCCATCACATTAGAAAGAGAGTTCAATTGTGGCAAACTGTCTATAAGCGCTACTTATAGCCTTTGCCCATAGGTAATCACATAGAGTTGCTGTGTGTTTTTCATGCTCATACTTATGCAGGTCGCGGTCAACAAGGCCATGGCTGCCTACCCCGTAAGACAGGCAGCCGATTAGGTTTACCCCATCCATTAATAAGGTACAGACGGTCCGTAAATCATCACCTTTATGATAGTCCATATGATGACCGCTGCGCAAGCACCCAGAGGTACAAAAAAGAAAATCTTCAACCATAAAGGCATTGGATAGTACGTGCCAGGATTTACGATTCCGCTCTCCCACATATCATACTCAAACCAAGTGTCGTCATTCAGACGACGATAATACTTTCTTCCCATAGTAATACGTTTAATTTAAGTTGTTTTGATAAAAGTTTCCGTCATTCTCTTTTCTTCTTTTCTTTCGTCTTTACATCGTCCGTCGGCAGGAACATGTCCTGCGGGTATCCTCTTGAATACATGTGCAAAGGTATGGTAAATCTACGGATTTTCCAATTTGATTATACGTATAAAAAAATAACATCCACTAAAAAACTCACCCTAACCTATCCGCGCAGGGATGGTTAGGGTGAGTTTCCTGTATGTTTCTATGTTCTCCCGACTTACTTCTCGCTCTCAGGCGCCTTGTCGATGAGGTCCATAAACTGGTCGAGCTTCGGAGTGATGATAATCTGGGTGCGGCGGTTGCGCTGCTTGCCCACCTCGGTGTCATTGCTGGCCACGGGGTTATACTCTCCACGACCACCGGCAGTAAGACGCTTGGGCGCTACACCAAATCTGTTCTGCAAATACTGTACCACTGATGATGCGCGAAGGGCAGAGAGGTCCCAGTTGTTGCGGATGTTCTTCATCGAAGCAGCCTTGGTGTTCACAGGCACGTTGTCGGTGTTACCCTCGATCAGCACGTCATAGTCCTTGTAGTCCATGATGATTTTAGCTATCTTGCTCAGAGTCTCCTCGGCACGCTCGCTGATTTCATACGAACCGCTCTTGTAGAGCATATTGTCGGCGAGCGAGATATATACCACGCCCTTGAGCACCTGCACATCCACCTCCTTGAGCTCTTCCTTGCTCAGCGAGCGGGTCAGATTGTTGGTGAGCACCATATTGAGCGAGTCGCTCTTGCTCTTCACCTCTACCAGGTGACGGATATACTGGTTGCTCTCATTGATCTGGTCCACCAACTTAGAGATGTTCACGCTGTTGGCACTGGTATTGGCCAGACTCTTGTCCAGACTCTGCTGCAGAGCCTTGTAGGCCTTCTGCTGCTCTGCCAGCTGGTCGCTGAGACTTGCCACGCGAGCCTGGGCGGCGGCCAACTGCTCCTTGGTGTTCTGGTAGCTGCCGGTCAACTCTCTGTTCTCTGTCTGGCAGTTCTTCAGTTCTGCCTGACAACTCTCTAAATTCTTTTTGCTGACACAACCTGTCATCAACAGGGCTCCAAGGGCGAGCGTCAGCACGGTTGTTTTACTTCTGTTCATCTTAATTATCACGATATTATTCCACAAAGTTATTAAATCTTACATATATGACGCAAGAAAAGCACCTTTTGTATAACCCTTTAATGATATTTAACCATAAACAGCCCAAAAATCTGCATTTCCCATGTCACAATCACCACTTTCATACGTTATTACCATAACCGACAACATTGAAACAACCACTATATATAATAAGGTATATGAAAAGATTATCCGTTTTGCTATGCACATCGTTGGCATGGCTCATGGCAGCCGCCCAGACCGGCAGAGACACCACCATCATTGTCAACCAGCAGCGCATCGTGGTCACCACCCATAAGGGCGAGACCCACGTGGCTGTCTACGACTCCACCGACAACCAGCTCCTGAAGACCCGCGAGACCGTCTTCGCCAACCAGCAGGAGGTAGAGCGCGTCTATGTCACCTCGCCCTTCCTCCCCTCGACCTATACCAGGGCCGCCGCCCTGGCGCCCATACTCCCCACAGTGTGGTATGCCTACACATCGACCAACAGCAAGATAGGTTCCGACGCCAACAGTTCATCCGGACTCCACACCCGTGGCTCCGGATCTTCCGAGGTGGGCGTCACCATCTTCGAGGGCATCACGCCGCTCACCGACCGTGGCCGATGGGGCCAGCTGGGCTTCTCCATGGGCGCCCAGACCTACTACACATGGATGCACTTCCAGCCCGGCGCGCTGCTCCAGGGCGAGGGCAGCCACGTCAGCTTCACCCCCGCAGCCTCGGCGGCTTCCACCAACAGGCTCTCCTATGGCGGCGTGCGCATACCACTCATGCTGTCGTGTCAGATAGCCCCGGACAACATGGCGTCGCAGATTGCCATAGGCATCTCTGCCGACATGCGCACCCGAGGCAAGTACCGCTTCACACCGGCAGACATGGGCGACCCCATCGAGCGCAATGTCAGACTCAAGCCCTTCGGCCTCAACCTCGAGACAGTCGTCTGCTTCGGCCCCCTCGCCATCACCGGACGCGTAGGACTCCTCCCCCTCTTCCAGACCACTACGGGCAAGAAGGCATACACCTCGTCCATCGGCATCGGCATCAATATGGGACAGCTCTTCCGCCGTCGCTGACCCTCTGCCCCAGTCCGCTCCAAGGAGAGGCTATGCACCCTGGCACTATCGCCACCGGCTGCACGGCCTCTTCTTTTTGCTGCTGTCCGGCAGCCGATGATGACAAAAAATGCTAACGCCAGTATTTTTCACACCCTTTTGTTTTGCAGTGCTGGCTAATTGCAGTACCTTTGCGATATGAAAAGCAAGAAGTTACAAGGCCACATGGCCGTCATGACCGCCAATATCATCTTCGGATTTGGCGTACCCGTCACCGCTCTGTTGCTCAAGGAGTGGGTTTCTCCCATGGTCTATATGCTTACGCGCTGCGTGGGCGCCGCAGCCATATTCTGGCTCATCTCGCTCTTCCTGCCCTCCGAGCATGTCGAGCGCCGCGACCTCGTCGTAATCTGCTGTGGCGGACTGTTAGGATTTGTCATTTCACAGACGCTGGCAGCCTGGGCACTGGTCTTCACCTCGCCCGTCTATTTCTCTATCATCGCCAGCCTCACCCCCGTAGCCACCATGCTCATGGCGGCTCTCTTCATCGGCGAGCGCATCAATTTCACCCGCAGCATCGCCGTCATCCTCGCCACCGCGGGTGCCCTGCTCATGATTTTCACCCACTGGCACGGAGGCACCGGACGCCACGACCTCCTGGGCATCAGCTTCGGTATGCTCAGCCTGATTACCTGGGCCATCTACCTGCTCATCACCCGTCAGGTCAGCGCGCGCTACTCTGCCGTCACCCAGATGAAGTGGATTTTCCTTGCTTCGTCGATAGCCGTGCTGCCCATAGCCTGGGGCGAGCTCGACACCCAGAAGCTCTACTCCGCCGCCTGGCAGTGGGACGGTGTGGCTGAGATGGCGTTCATCGTGGTCTTCGCCACCGTAGCCGGCTACGTGGCCATACCCTTCGCCATGCGCTACATCCGAGCCACCAGCGTGAGCATCTACACCAACCTCCAGCCCATCGTGGCATCGGTCGTAGCCATACTCATCCACCAGGACATCCTCACATGGGACAAGCCCGTCGCGCTCATCCTCGTGCTGCTCAGCGCCTGGCTGGTCACCCGGACTGAACGATAGGCCGTCCGCCCCACCACCGTTGTCAACCCATTCATCATGTATACAGACAATCCTATCTTCGACCGTGCGCGACTGCTCATGGGCGACGACGTGATGCAGACCATCGCCAGCCGCCGCGTCATCATCTTCGGCGTCGGAGGCGTGGGCAGCTGGGTAGCCGAGTGCCTCATACGCTCGGGCATACGCCACCTCACCATCGTCGACTCCGACCGCATCTGCGCCTCCAATGTCAACCGCCAGCTCATGGCCACCTCCCTCACCGTGGGCGAGGTCAAGGTCGACGCACTGCGCCGCCATCTGCTCGAGATCAGTCCCGATGCCGACATCCTGGCGCTGCAGAAGATTTATTCCGCAGACACCGCCGACGACTTCGCCCTCGACACCTACGACTACATCATCGACGCCATAGACAGCCTCAAGGACAAGGCGCTGCTCATGCTCCGCGCCTGCGAGACCCGTGCCACCCTGTTCTCGTCCATGGGCGCAGCCCTCAAGATGGACCCCACTCAGATACGCGTGGCTGAGTTCTGGAAGGTGCGCGGCTGTCCGCTCGGCGCCGCCCTCCGCAAGAAGTTCAAGCACATGCACTGCCGCCCCGCCCGCAAGTTCATGTGCGTCTACGGCGAGCAGGTGCTCGACAATCGGGGCGCCCATCAAGTCGCCGCCAGCACCATGCCCGTCACCCAAGAGCCCGCCCCCGGCGACCCCACGCTCGCCCACCACGACTGGAACGCCAGCAAGGCCCAAATCAACGGCTCAATGGTCCACATCACCGCCATCTTCGGCTTCACCATCGGTGGTTTGGTGCTCAACGACATCTACACCAAGGCATTGGCATAGAAGCCCCATCCAAAGCCCCATCCAAAGCCCCATCCCAGCCTTCCCCAAGGGAGGGCACTGAAAAACTAAAACCCACTATCAAATTGAAAGTTGATGACGGAGA
>OOBJ01000117.1_pt1 | contig 73469 bp, 69 predicted proteins | sample 1671331 | NCBI WGS metagenome assembly OOBJ01 (sample SAMN06348145, study PRJEB24527) | human gut metagenome | biome: human gut; feature: ankylosing spondylitis patient; material: feces | host: Homo sapiens | place: China | collected 2015-10 | reverse complement strand
GCAACGGCCAGTTCGAACGCACGCTGTTCACCAGCGGATATTCGTCCAAGACCAATACGTACTACATGAACACGTATGATGATCCCGCCATCCGCTCCTACGCGATGGCCGATTTCGACATGGATTCCTCGGAGCTGATCACCGCCGCCTGAGCATGCGTGGGCTTTTTCGTCCGTCGGTTCCCATACAGACGGACGAAAAAGCCGCACGATTGCCGAAAAGGACATGAAAATGGAGTCGTGCGACAGATCCACTTTTCGGATACCGGCTCTTCCATTGCCCGCTCAATGCTGTTTGACGTCGGACCAATACGACACGCCGGAATATGGACTTCGAGCACTTTAAGTTTTTAGAGTGCGGGGTATGAGCAATACGACGACCACCTGGCATTCGATCCGTGAGGCGTCCATGATTTCCGGACTGCCCGAATCGACGTTGCGTTATTACGAGCAGATCGGCATCATCGATCCGATCGCCCGCGATCCGAGTTCAGGCCACCGAGTCTATTCGGACAAGGACATCGAATCGCTGACCACCATCGCATGCCTGGCGGCGACGGGCATGCCGCTTGAATCGATGCGCGAATACCTGAAGAACCGTTTCGACGGTCCGGAAGGCGCCCGACGGCAGATCGAACTGCTCGACGCGCAATCGCTGCGTCTGGCCGCGAAAGCCGAGGCCCTGCGCATCCAGCAGGCGTACGTGTCGCTCAAATCGCTCTATTGGCGCGCCATCGCCGAAGGACACGAGGATGAGGCCAACCGAATTCTTGAGGAAAACAAAGACGTCATCGAAAACGTCAAGAAACAGCCCGGCAAGGGCGCGATCGCACGCTGAACATTCAGACGACGATGGCCGCTATCCGCACGCAACATTTCCGACGATAGAATGAACGCGGCATGCGGCGCGAAGACATCGAATGGAAAGGAAGCCATGTTCGAGGAACTGCATAGGAAGATGAACGCGTTCTGGAACAACGACAGGACGCTGTCGCAGACCGATCCGGAATATGTCAAGCTGTTTTCCGACTTCGCTTACGGGGAAGTGGTGAACGAGCCGGGCGCGAACCATCCCGATCTGGACGACCAGACCCGCTCCCTGGCGATCCTCGCGGCTCTGGTCGGCTGCCAGGGTCTCGACGCGTTCGAAATGATGCTGCCGGTCGCCTACGAGACAGGACTGACGTCCGTGGCCATCAAGGAGATGATCTACCAAGCCACCGCATACTGCGGATTCGGGAGAACCCTGCCGTTCCTGAAGAAGCTCAACGTTTTCCTTGGAGCCGCGAACGTGCATCTGCCGCTGGAGCCGCAGGGCACGACCACGTCGGAGACCCGCGCGCAGGCCGGAGAGGACAAGCAGGTCGAGATCTTCGGCGAGAACATGCGCGGATTCGCGCAATCCGGACCGGAGGAGACCCGGCACATCAACAAGTGGCTGGCCGACAACTGCTTCGGCGACTACTACACTCGCGGCGGACTCGACACCCGCGAGCGCGAAATGGTCACGTTGTGTTTCCTGGCCGCGCAGGGTGGTTGCGAACCGCAGCTTACGGCGCATGCCAAGGCGAATATGGTCGTTGGCAATGAGAAGGCGTTTCTAATCGCGGTGGTCTCGCAGTGCATGCCGTATATCGGCTATCCGCGTACGTTGAACGCGATTCGTTGCATCGATGAGGCTGTGAAGGGCTGACCTGCCCGTTAAAAACGCCGGCAAACAAACAAAGGGCTATCCGCCGAACAAGACGGATAGCCCTTCCTTATAGCTGATTGTGGATGGCGTGCTGTGTTTACTCGCCCCACACGTCCTTGGCGATGGATTGGACGAGTGCGATCTTGGCCCACTGCTGGTCTTCGGTGAGCTTGTTGCCTTCCTGGGTGGAGGCGAAGCCGCACTGGGTGGACAGGCACAGGCGGTCGAGCGGAATGTACTGGGCGGCTTCCTGGATGCGGGCCTTGATGGTGTCCGGATCCTCAAGGTCGGGCTTCTTGGAGGTGATCAGGCCGAGCACGACTTTCTTGTCGCCGGAGACTTCGGCGAGTGGCGCGAAATCGCCGGAACGGTCGTCGTCGAACTCGAGGTAGTAGGCGTCCACGTTCTCCTCGCCGAACAGTTTGGCCGCGACCGGCGCGTAGCCTCCGGAGGAAAGCCAGGTGGAGTGGAAGTTGCCGCGGCACACGTGGGTGTTGATGACCAGGTCGTCCGGCTGGTCGGCGATCACGGCGTTGATGACGTCGAGGTTCTCCTGCTGCAGGCGTAGCGCGTCCTCGTCGTTCCAGCCGAGACGTTCGCGTACGCTCGCATCGCACAGGCGGGTCCAGGTGCAGTCGTCGAACTGCACGTTGCGGCAGCCGGCGGCATACAGGTCGGCGATGACCTGGCGGTAGGCGGCGACGATGTCGGCGGTCAGCTCGTCGTCGTTCTTGTAGAACTCGTCATACGGGTAGGCGGCCGCGTTGCCGGTGAGCACGAAGCGGGTCTGCGCGGGGGAGGGCATGGTCTGGCGGGCCACGGTGTTCTCGTCCTCGAACTGCTTGACGAACTTGAAATGTTCGACGAACGGATGGTTCTCGCCGGAGATCCTTCCGGTCACGGTGGCGGTGTCGGCCGGGGTCACCTCGTCGTGGAAGGCGACGCGGTGGGCTGCGGCGGCATGGTCCACGCCGTTGAAGCCCCACATGAAGTCGAAATGCCACCAGCCGCGGCGGAATTCGCCGTCGGTGATCACATGCAGGCCGGCGGCCTTCTGCTTGGCGACGAGTTCGGTGATGGCCTTGTCCTCGACCGCCTTGAGCGCTGCGGCATCGATTTTGCCGGCGGCGAAATCCTCACGCGCGGCCTTGAGCTCGGCCGGGCGGAGATAGGAGCCGACCACGTCGGCGCGGAACGGCGCGTTATGCGAGTATGCCATTGAATACCCCTTTTTTTGGGAAAGCGACAAATACCTAGTGAAGGTTACACGCACGTCCCGAAACACGGGCGCACACGGCTTCTCGGCCAGTATTCGTGCTTGAATGGATGATGTTATCCGTTACACATTCGAGAATGGAAGGCAATGAGCGAATCGCGCGATCCCGCAGGCGACAGTACGACCACGAACAACATGGGGGAGGTGCGGGAAGCCGAACATCAGGGCGCGGCCGTCAAGGCGGCGTTGGGTGCGAACATTGGTGTCGCCATCGCGAAGCTGCTCGCGGCGTTCTTCACCGGATCGTCCGCCATGCTTTCCGAGTCGGTACATTCCATCGCGGATTGCTCCAACGAAATCGTATTGATGGTGGGTGGACGTTTCTCCAAGCGCAAGACGGACGGCGACCATCCGTTCGGCCTGTATCGCGCCAAATATCTTGCTTCGTTCGTCGTGGCCACGCTGCTGTTCTTCGTCGGTGGATTCTTCTCGACGTCCGAGGCCGTGAAGAAGCTTATTGCGATCGCCGGCGACCCTACGCTACGTGACGTGAACCGAATGGAACTGCTCGTCGCGTTCATCGTGGTCGTCATCAGCGCATGCCTGGAAGGATTCGGCCTGCACCAGAGCATCAAGGAAGCCAACGAGCGTATGGAACGCACGAACACGAAGCATATGGGCGTGTTCCGTTTCTGGAGGCACACCAAGTCCGCCGAACTGGCTTCGGTGATCATGGAGGATACGCTCGCTTTGATCGGTTTGGCGTTCGCAGGTCTCGGCATTGGTCTTGCGATTCTGCTCGACGATGAGATTTTTGATGCGTTGGGTGGTCTCATGGTCGGTCTGGTGCTGATCGTCGGTTCGCTGTTTCTCGCGTTCAAATCCGGTTCGCTGCTCATCGGCGAGGCCGTGGATTCCGATACGCGCGGGAAGATCGTCGAGGCGGTTACCACCACGCCGGGCGTCGAACGATTGCTGAACATGCAGACCGTGCACATGTCGGAGGACGACATCCTCCTGTGCGTCAAAGTGCAGACCAGCAAGCTCGACCGCGACTATGACGTGGAAACCGTCGACAAGATCGAGAAGGCCGTGCGCACCGCGTTGCCCTGGTACAATTTCGAGATCTACGTCGAGCCGGACATCTACAGCGCCAAACACGTGCACGCGTAACCGGTTCCCGCGTAACAGGAACCGTTCAATATGGGAAAGCCCGGACGATCTGATTCGTCCGGGCTTTCCCATATGCGTGTCGGAAATGGTGGACGTGGGATTATTCCTCGGCCACCAGATCCAGGTAGGAGTCGTTCCACAGGTCCTCGTCGCCGTCGGGCATGAGCAGCACGCGTTCCGGATTCAACGCCTCGACCGCGCCCTCGTCGTGGGTGACCAGCACAATCGCGCCCTCGTATTTGGCGATGGCCTTCAGAATCTCGCCACGGGAGGCGGGATCAAGGTTGTTGGTCGGCTCGTCGAGCAGTAGCACGTTCGCGCGGCTCGTCACCAGCGTGGCCAACGCCAGACGGGTCTTCTCGCCGCCGGACAGTACGCGTGCCGGTTTCAGCGCGTCGTCGCCGGAGAACAGGAACGAGCCCAGGATGGAACGTGCCTGCGTGTCGTCCAGTTCCGGTGCCACGTGAATCAGATTCTGCAACACGGTGGCGTCAAGGTCCAATGTGTCGTGTTCCTGTGCGAAATAGCCGATTTTGCAGCCGTGCCCGTACTCCACGGATCCGGTGTCGGGATCCTCCAGGTGGGCGAGCAGACGCAGCGTGGTGGTCTTGCCCGCGCCGTTGTATCCGAGGATGACCACGCGGGAGCCCTTGTCGATGGCCAGGTTCACGCCGGCGAACACGATGTTCGAACCGTAGGCCTTGGAGATGTCCTTTGCCATGATCGGCGTGCGGCCGCAGGGCGCCGGTTCCGGGAAGCGGATGTCAGCAACCTTCTCCTTCTTCTGCGCCTCGGACGTGTTCTCCAGCAGTTTCTCCGCGCGACGCATCATGTTCTGCGCGGCCACGGCCTTGGTGGCCTTCGCGTGCAGACGGATGCCCTGCTGCATCAGACGTTCGGCCTTCTTCTCGGCGACCTCGCGTTCGCGGCGGCGACGTTCCTCGTCGACCACGCGCTGGTGCAGGTATGCCTTCCAACCGAGAGAATACATGTCGATCTGACCGAGCTGCGCATCCAAATGCCAGACCTTGTTCACCACTTCGTCAAGCAGTTCGGTGGAGTGGGAGATGACCAGGAAACCGCCCTCGTATTTTTTCAGATAGCCGCGCAGCCATTCGATGGAATCCGCGTCCAAATGGTTGGTCGGCTCGTCAAGGATCAGCGTGTCCGCGTCGGAGAACAGGATGCGGGCCAGTTCGATACGACGGCGTTGACCGCCGGAAAGCGTACCCAACTGCTGGCCCATCACGTCCTGTGGCAGGCCGAGACTGGCCGCCATGGCGGTCGCTTCGGACTGTGCGGCATAGCCGCCGGCCTTTTCGAAATCCTGCATGGCCTTGTCGTAGCGGTTCATCGCCTTGGTCATGACATCCGGATCCGGATCGGTCATTTCCTTTTCGGCCTTGCGTATGCGTTTGATGATCGAAGCGATGTCGCGCGCGCTCATCATGCGGTCCAGTGCGGTCTGCTCCGGGTCTGCGGCATGCGTGTCCTGTGGCAGATAGCCGAGTTTGCCGGAGACACGTACCTTGCCGGCGGTCGGCAGCATATCGCCGGTGATCACACGGGTCAGCGTGGTCTTGCCGGCGCCGTTGCGGCCGACCAGACCGATCTTGTCTCCCTTGGCAACGTGGAAGTTGGTGGGATGCAGCAACGTGCGCGCGCCGATCTGAATCTCAAGTCCCTGCGCCTCAATCGCCATGCCGTGATACCTCTAGTCTTTCATGTTCCTTCAAACGCCAATCGAACATCATAGCGAACACCCGCAACCGTTCCCTTTCAGCTCATGTCTCGTCTTCGAGCAGATGACGTAGCACCGATTCACGATGGTTGATGAAGACCCTGGTGATTTGATAGCTGTCCGTATCCTCATAATCGCAGGGATGGACGCCGTTTTCGTCGAATGACAGGATTTCCGCATCCGGCAGACCGAGCAGAATCGGCGAATGGGTCGCGACGATGAATTGCGATCCGTCGTTTGCCATTCGGTACATGTGCTCCAGCAGAGTCAATTGCCGCTGTGTCGAGAGCGCGGATTCGGGTTCGTCCATAAGATAGAGACCCTTTCCCGTGTGGGACAGGAGTATCTCCAGGAATCCTTCGCCATGCGACATCTCATGCAGACGGGCAAGTCCTCCGCCATGATCATATTCACGAGCCTGCGTCGCCAAGGTGAAGTAGCTTTCCGCGCGCAGGAAGAAGCTTGATGGGCCGATCGCATACTGCCGGTATATCGTCATCGCCTTGGCGAGATCCGATGTGTCATCGTATGTGCTGAAACGGTAGTTGCGCGTGCCGCCTTCCGCGTTGAAGCCGCAGGCGACGGCGATGCCTTCCAGCAAGGTTGATTTGCCGCTACCGTTCTCGCCTACCAGAAAGGTGACATTCTTGTGGAATTCAAGTTCGTCAATCGAACGCAATGAGGGAATTCGACTGACGTATGAATCAGTCAGCATATTCCAATCGATGCGCAGCCCCGACACAATCAGATCATCCATGCTTTTTAACAAAACCACACTTCCATATCCGGCAGAACCGACCTACAGACCGGTGGCATAGCTCGATACGCGCAACGGCTCCACCGGTCTCATATTTTCCTACGTGCCATCGTCTCTTCAGATTATAGGATGGGCCGTGGGGAAAGGCGCATATATCACGACGACGTTGTGGATGAAACGAATTATCCAATCACGTGATCGATTCGCTACAGTGGTTTCGGAACCTTTCAGGAGGGAAGAAGCATGGCAAAGGCTTTGATTGTGGTGGATGTGCAGCCAACATTCTGCGAAGGAGGCGAACTGGGCGTGCAGGGAGGCAATGCGGTCGCCGAACGTATCGCGGATTATGTGAACGAGCACCGGAGCGAATACGCATATATCGCGACCACGCAGGACTGGCATATCGAGCCGGGAACCCACTGGTCCGAACATCCTGATTTCGTGGATACCTGGCCGGTGCACGGCAAGGCCGGAACCGCCAATGCCGAAGTTGATTGTCATGGACGAGCCGACGAACTATCTTGACTTAGAGTCCAAGGTGGCTCTGGCAAGATGTCTTGCCGACTATCCGGGAGCATTGGTGGTGGCCAGTCATGATGAGTGGTTCCTCGACCAAGTAGTCAGATAAGCCAAGCGATGCCTATGCCATCGAAAGCTGGTTTGCGTTCCGCGTGATCAGGACGCGTAGGCCCGCTTTTTATCAATGCTGTACTAAAGCCAATCGTCATCGTATGGTTTCGACATCATGGCATGGTGCACGGTATTCCGTTGAACTTTTTAATATCCCTCGTCGATGAAGATCCATCCGTGTTCCGCCCGCGCGGAACCGGGATTCCACGCGTACCAGCTTCCCCAGCCATCTTGGGACGAGTTCTGCGAGCCGGCATGGCAGGAGATGTCATTGGACAGGTAGACCACATTGTCCATCCCGTATTCGTCAATGGCCGTGGAAATCGAAGAACTGCCACCGGAAGCCGTGACGCTGTGTTCGGCTGCAAGCAGCGCGGCCGAACGCTTTGCGTCATATCGGACGGCATCCACGCGGCAACCGTTCCAGGATTTCAGCCTGGCAAGGTCCGCCTTCACCGCGCCGTCGATCTGGGATTCGTCGAACTTGCCCGTCGCGTTGATGATGATTCGAGCATGACTGACATCGGCAGGCCGGAGTGGCAGGTAGACGAACCGGTACGCGCCGACAGCGCATGCCACGGCGGCGACGCATACCGATACGACGGTGATGGGTTTCTTGCTTTTCGCGGTCCGCATGATCCTCCCATATAACAGCTTTCCCTAAAGCATACAGCGGAAACGTGATAAGAGGAATGGATACCAAGACCAACAAGAACGCCCTTCAACGGATACTACGATGGAACGCGTCAAACAGGCGGAATGATTCCCCCGATCCGCAAACGAGATCGGCAAACGACTCATGGTATTTGAATATGGACGGTGACGTTTTGACGCGTATAAAGCGTATAAAGCGTATAAAGCCGAATCCGACGAATCAGTACTGGAATGCTGCAAGGAGGGTCAGATGATATTGGCCGATGCCATCAATCTCGTTCTCGCCGAATATCCTGGAATGAAGGCGATTGGTGCCGCGGAGAGTGCCGATGCGTGGATCATCGGACTCGATTTCGCGTCTTCAACAGATGACCATCCGGTGCCGGGCACACCGAGCGTAGCGGTCGAAAAAACATCAGGCGTTCTGCATGACCTTATTCCGGGGACGGAAGATTTCTGGCATTACATGACCGGTGCCAAAAAGGTGACTATTCCTCGGATTTAAAATCCGCCTTAGTCTTCCCATAAGAGCTCCCGCCTTCCACGCCTTCCGCGTGGAAGGCGGGAGCTTCCGTTATTCGCTGAGCAGTTTCGGCGTGAACGCCATGAACAGGATTCCCGCGGTGACGGCGAAGACGATGTCCGAAATCGGTTCCGCGCGGATCAGACGCCAAGCAATCCAACGGAAAAAGCAAGAGGAAAAAGACACGAAGAAACACGCCGGGCCATCTCATACCAGAGGATGAGTCACCCCAACATTTACGCCAAGGAATGAATACGACGGACGATGCCACGGACACGACCAGCCGTACTACCGTTGAACCAACAACGGAAACGAAACCCACGCACACACCACGCGCATCCCACACGCCCAGCAAAGGAAACCGGCCATGTCATACGTCCTCTACTTCAGCAAGCCATTCGCGCTCGCCATCGCAATCTGGCCATTCCTCTCACTCCTGCTCACCCTGCCCGTGCTCGCACTGCTCTACCACCGCGACAACCGGCTACGCTTCACCTCCGCACTGACCGCATATCTCGTGGTGCTCTACCTCATCGCGCTCGCATGCTTCACCATGTACCCAATGCCAGAAAACCCGGCCACCTACTGCGCCGCCCACCATCTCAGGCCACAACTCAACCCATTCGAATTCATCCACGACATCCGAACCGACGGCATCACAGGCGTCATGCAACTGGCCATGAACGTCGTGTTCTTCCTACCGCTCGGCTACTTCATGAAACGCGTCTTCCGCTGGAAATTCGCCACGGCGTTGCCGGCCATGTTCCTCACCTCGCTGCTCATCGAAACCACCCAGCTGACCGGCATCTGGGGCATCTATCCATGCGCCTACCGCCTATTCGACGTCGACGACCTCATCACCAACACCCTCGGCGGCATACTCGGCTACGCCATGGGAAGCATTGTCACCCACTTCCTACCCCAACAGCGCATCGACGAAGACGCCATCACCACCGAGCCAGGCTTCGTGCGCCGCTGCGTGGCGCTCGCGATCGACCTGTTCCTTGTCGAAACGGCGTCGCTGTCCGTCACGGCGCTTATCTATCTGGTTGGCGTGCTGTTCGATGTGAACCGCGCGAACAACGTCAATGCGGCCGTCTCCGCCGTGGCCACCATCGTCATGTTCGTCCTGTTCGAAGGGATCATTCCGTGGAGGCGCGCCGGCCGCACGTTGGGCGGCGGTTTCACGCGCATGACGGTGGAGACCAGGGAGCGTTCCGGCATGCGCAGGATCGTGTTCTATACGTTACGCGCGTTGGTGTTGTATTGCGCGGTCTACGGATTGTGGACGGACCGTGGCTTCTACGCGCTGCTCTTCGACATCGCGCTTATCGTGTTCTGGCGCGTTAAAAAGCGCATGCCGTACGACTATGTCTGACCGTCGTGCGGAGCTGCCGCGAGTCCGGCGCCGCAAAAACGCGACACGCCGGGCTTGCGCGATGGCGGACGCTCCTGTATATTTTCAACTCGTTGCCCACCAAGGTGGAAAACATGCGGACATAGCTTAGTTGGTAAAGCGCAACCTTGCCAAGGTTGAGACCGCGGGTCCGAGTCCCGTTGTCCGCTCCACAAAACGAAAGCTCCCGGGAGGGAGCTTTTCTTGTATTTCCGGCAGTCGCCGGCACCGGAGAATCCAATGGAATCCGATGCCGGCGGTCTTGTTTTTTCAGTCGCCGATGTTGTCGCGTGCCGGCGTGACCATCGTCAGCATCATGACGGACGGCTCCTCGGCGTATATCGCGTGCGGGATGCGGGTGGGAAAGTAGGCCAGGCCTCCCGGAACAAGCTCCACGGTCCTGCCGTTGCCCGTCACCTTAAGCCGTCCCTTCAGCGTCTGCACGAACACCGGCATCGCGGCCGTATGCTCGCTGAGCTCCTCGCCCGTGTCGAAGGAGAACAGCACCACGTTGCCTCCGGCCTTCTGCATGACGGTGCGGGACACGGTGGACCCCTCCTGAAAGGAAATCATGTCCCCGAGGTCCTCGATGTATCCCAGTTCGATCGGTTCGGCCTCATTGCGTTCGTCGCTCATCATCGTCCTCCTTTGGTTGGTGGCAGGGATGCCTCCAACGTATCGTCTTCACGCCGGAGACACGGCATGTACGCGTGGAGGAAAAACGTTTGACCACGATGTGAACACGCTCTTGCATCGAACGCGTTTATGGTCCAGACTTTTGCCTGTTCCATGAAAGTCGGCAATGTCGCCGGGGGCAAGTGGGACGAACGGAGGTATTAAGGAAATGAACGAGAACATCGACATCGACACCACTTTCGTGCCGGACGATTCCGCCAGCCATTCCTGGACGGAGCGCGACAGCGAGCTTGTGGAGGAGTATGCGGCCCAGCTCATGGCGATGAGCATCTGAGCGGACACGATCCGAAAACGTGGGGGGCGCCCCTTCCGGAAACTCCGGAAGGGGCGTCCTTCCGTTTTTTCATTCCGCCGGGCCGAAACGCCTCCGGCGCGTCCGTAGCCACATGTGTGACTATGCTTTCCAGCCGTAGCGTTTGAGACGACCGGGAGGAGACCGCATGCCGACGGACGGAAAACCGAAAAACGGCATCGTCAGACAATTGTTCAGCTATGGCGGCGTTTCGGCCATGCAGACCTTCGTGGAATTCGGCGTGTTCGCCGTGCTTCAGCTGGCCGGCCTGCCGTTCCGTCTGGCGAATGCCGTGGCCGTCTTCTGCTCCGGCTCATTCAACTACGTCATGAACCGCAACGTCACATTCAAATCCTCGTCGAACTACGCGCGTTCGATAGCCATGTTCGTGGCCATGTACTGCTGGAACCTGCTGTTCTCCAACCTGATGATGGCCTGGATCCCCGGGCTGCTCGGCTGGCCCACCATGGCGGTCAAGATCGTCACCATGGGCATGCAGGCGGTCTGGGGCTTCCTGCTGTGCCGCTACGTCATCTTCAAATGACGTTCGCGCCGGACGGTTTTCCCGCCGCGATCACGGGAAAACGGACATGCTATCTTACAATGGATGCGCATCGGGAAACTTGTGGCTAAGGGAAGGACGGGACGCCGTTGGCGGATGTAAGACGGGAAATGGAACGGCTCCGGCCCGTGTATGAGACCGGGGTGCTGCGATTGCTGCTGCGCGGCAATTCCATGCTGTACGTCGCGCTGCTGCGCTCCACGTTCGACCCGCTCACCGGCGAGCTGCCACGCGAGATCGTCGAGGAACGGTTCTCCCGCAGTCTGACCCGACTTGCGGAAACGGGCGATTACACGCCCAAGGAAGGGCAGACGTCCGCGGAAGCCGCGCACACGATCCTGCAGCAGCTGACGAAGGAAGGCGAGGGCGACTACGCTTGGCTCGCCAATTCGCTCGACGTCGCATCGCACCGCTACCTGTACCGTCTCACGGCGCGCGCCCACCGTGCGATCGAGGCGCTCGACCGGCTCGAGGACACCACGAAAGCGCTGTCCGGCGCGCAGGCCAACAGCATCATCATGGAGATCGAGCATGCGCGCATGCAGCTGACCGCCGACCCCCGCGAACGCATCCGCCTGCTCGAACGCGACATCGAGGAGCGGCAAAAGCAGATCGACGAATTGAAGCACAGCGACACGTTGGACAAGCTCACCTCGCAGCAGGTCGGCGACATCATCGGCGTCATCCACAACACGCTGCGCGGCGTGCCGATCGACCTGCGCGAACTGGCGCTCGAGGAACGCGACAACGGCGACAATCTGCGCCGAAGCATGCAGTCGGGCTCCATCAGCGTGGAGCAGGCGCTCGGCACCTACCATGACGAATACCACAGGTCGTTCCACGAATCCGACAGCGGCCGGCGTTTCGAGGACGCGTTCCAGGTGATCGTCACCGACGAGGGACGCCGCGAAATCGACGAGGCGGTGCGAGACATCGCCCAGAACCCGTATCTCGAGGGCGAGCCCGGCATCCTGCTCGCCCAGGTACGCGCCGAACTCAAACGCATCTACGAGGGCATCGAGGACGTGCGCCGGCAGATCCGCATATCCGACGAGGCGGTGAGCCGTCTGGTGCGCCAGCAGACCGACACGCATTACCGCACCATGCTCGACAAGCTCCACAGACTGTTCGTGCGGGCCAGCGACGACGCGAAGACGCACCCCGGCTCGGACGAACGCCCATACCGTACGGACACCGGCACGGCGCAATTCCAGGCATTGCCGTCCAGGCCCGCGAAATCGATGGCGCGCGCGGCCACGGCCGGATTGGACGACGCGCCTTCGACGAACGTCGACGCGCCGGACCTGAAGGCCATGGTCGAGATGTGCGGCCCGCGGCTGACGCACATGATCGGACTCATCAGGCGCGATCCGGTCAAAACGGCGGACGGCAGGTTCGTGGATTTCGCGGCGAGCTTCAACCGGCTGCCCCGGGAGGAACGGCGCGAAAGCGAGCTGATCGGCTTCCTAAGCGCCCTACGCACGCAGGACGGACCGGCAACCGTGGCATGGCATTGCGTATCCATCGACGGAGGCGAGCGCGTGTGGCGCACCAGGCCGATCCTCACCACCGAGGCGGCGCTTGACGAGATCATCGAGGAGGGATGAGCATGACGGACAACACCGACGGATTCGACACTGGCATCGGCATCGAAGAGGAGGCAGGCCCGAAATCCGGCATGCCGTCCGAAGGGCCGGATATGACGAGGGACAGGCCGGCATTGTTCGACGGGGATACGGGAGACATGCCTCTTGAGGCGCGTATGGCCGCGATCGCGCTGAAACGCGAACGTTACATCGACGGCAGCCTGTACGACAGGGCGTGCCAGTACCGTGAGGCCGTGGAACGGTCGTTGAACAACGACATGCTCAGACTGGTCGACAACACGAAATACCGGATCATGTACGCGTCGCCGGTCACGGACGCGGAGACGAACATCCGCTCGTTGAAGACGCGTGTGAGCCTCACCCGCGAGGAGGCCGCCACGCTCGCGGCCCTGCGCATCAAGGTGCTGGAGTACGAGAACCAGAAGACGAAGCCGGGCGACTGGCTCATCAGCTTCGACGACATCCGCGCGCTGCTCGCCACGGGAGCGGGCTTCCTCACGGCCAGCAACGACGAGGAGGGCACGGCGAAGAAGATCACGTCCGTCATCTCGCGCATGCGCACCTACGGGTATCTCGCGGAAACGGGGGACGAGAACATGTACGTGCTCACGCCATTGGTGCCGATGGTGCTCGACCAGAAGCTCGCCGACCGGTGGCTCGGCTCCGATGATACGGACGGCGATGGTATGAAAGACGCGGATGGCGATGGTTATGACGATTCGTCCATCGGCGCGGATGGTGGCGATACTTCCGATTCGACCGGGACGGTTTCGTCCGGCGTCGAGCAGGACGCGTTCGATTTCGATTCGGCCGATGACGCTTTTGATGGAGGGGAACACTGATGGAAGACGGCATGAAAATCGTTTCCGACCGTTGGATGCTGCAAAGCCGGCAGATCGTCAACTGGGGCTCCTACGGCGGCTACCACGTGTTCCGCCCGTCCATGGACGATGCGATGCCGGTGACCCTGCTCGCCGGCGCGAGCGAATCGGGCAAATCCACGCTCGTCGACGCGCAGATCTCGCTGCTCTACCCATCCGGCACCCCCTACAATAAGGCGTCGAATTCGGGACGTTCGGAACGCAACGACTACACGTACCTGCGCGGCATGATCGGCATCAGCGACGGCGAAAACGGTGAGACCCCGATCTTCCTGCGCGGCAGGGACGCGGACGGCACTCCGCAGAACATCTGGGGCGCGATCGTCGACACATACGCGAACCGCAGCGACGGCGGACTGTTGTCCTGCGCAAAATTCCTCTACCTGACCGCAGGCGACGGGCCGGACGGACTGCGCCGCCAATACGTCACCTGGAACCAGACCATCGACCCGCGCCTCATGGACCGGCACCGCGACACGTCATTCACGCGAGGACTGATGGAACAGACCTACCCAGGATGCACGACGCACGTCAACGCGCAGGCGTTCCACGCCTCCATCTGGCAGGACATGGGCCTAAGCGCCGAAGCATGCAGGCTCCTGCACAAGATCCAATCCGCCGACGCGCCCTCCAAACTCGACGACATCTTCAAACAGGGCGTGCTCGACGTGCCCGAATCCATCCGGCTCGCCCGCGAAACCGTCGACGACTACAACCGGTTCAGCGAGAACTTCCACAGCATGGAAGACAAAATGGAACGCGTCGCCATCCTGCAGGACATACAAGCCCGCTACGGCGAATACGCCAAACAAGCCAGCGAACGCCGCGAATACACGCCCATCGACCCCGACCGCGAGCAAGGCGAGACGACGCTCGCCGCATGGACATGGTCGCGCATGGCCAGCGAAGTACGCGCCGGACTGCCATCGGCGCAACGCAAAGCCAAGGAATCCCAGGACGCCATCGACCGGTCTCAGCAGCGCATCGACGAACTCGACACGCAAATCGAAGCCGTCAAAGAACGCATGAACGGCATCGACGGCGGCAGCCTGCAGCAACTCGGCAAGGACTTCGAACGCGCACGCCAGGACGCCGACGAGGCGCGCAGACAACGGCACGCCATCGCCGAACGGTTCGAACGCGTCGAAGGCAGACTCCCCGCCGACGAGCAGACATGGAACGCCAAACGCGCCGCGCTCGCCTTGTCGCTCGACACGTACGACAAGCGTTTGGAAGACGCGCGATCCGAATACCAGCGGATGGTGGTGGAACGTCACGCCCGGCAGGGCGAACGCGACCTGTTGAGGCAGGATTACCGGCGCAAAATCGAACACAGGACGCGCATCAGCGACGACATGGACCATGCGCGCACGCTCATCGCACGGGCGACGGGCTTGGACGAGACGGAACTGCCGTACGTGGCCGAACTGATGGACGTGGACGAGGGGGACGAGCAATGGCGTCTGGCGATGGACGTCACGTACGCGCCCATCGCGCAGACCATTCTCGTGGACAAGCGGCATGAGCAGGGGTTCGCCGCGAAGGTCAGCGCGATCGATCCGACGCGTATGACGCGGCGTGCCTGGCGTTTCGTCGATACCGACGCGCAATACGATTCGGCCTGCAACGAGGGGTGGATGTCGTCGAAGCTGCGGTACAAGGAGGATTCGCCGTTCGTCGGATGGTTGAAGGAGCAGACCGCGTCGCAACGGTTCGACGCGCGTTGCGTGAAGGCGATCGACGACATGGACCGGGCCGAACGGCAGGTGCAGGTCGACGGGCAGATCAAATCCGGCGACCGTGGCTTCCATGGCGTCAAAGGCCTGCGTCAGGTCATCGGCTTCGTGAACGAACGGTATCTGGCCGAATTGGAACGCCAGCTTGACGGGGCGGAACGGGCGTTGGAGGACGCCGACCGCCGCGGCAGGCAGATGGCCAACGCCATGACTCTGCTGCAGGACGAGCATGAGCTCGCATTGACCGTCGCGGATCTGCCATGGGGCAAGATCGACGTGGACGGGCTCGAGACGAAGGCGGAACGGATCCGTCTGCAGATCGAACGGATCGAAAGCGATCCGGAACTGGCACAATTGCAGGACGAGTTGAAACAGCTGCTACGGCAGAAGGACGACGAGGGCAAGACCAGGTACCGTGCCGAAGCGGAATTGGAAAACGCGCAGCATGCCGTCCAGGCCGAACAGGCATGGCTCGACATGCATGGCGACTCCGATTTCGACGATGCCGCATTGCCCGACATGGTGTCGAATCTGCTGGCCGACACGTATGAGACCTGTTTCGACACGTCGCGTCCGCAGGAACGGCCGCAGCGCATCGCCGGCGGTTTCGACCGTGAGGGGACGGCGCCGTTCGACGTGCGCGTGCTGCGCAGAATCGGCAACACCGTGCGTGCGAGACTCCAGCAGATCGACGAGCGTGCCGTCCAATTGCGCGCCGACACGGAACGCGCCATGGGCGACTATCTGAAGCACCATTCCACGGAGGGCGACACCGTCATGGCGAGCGTGGAGGACTATCCGTATTTCCTTGACGAGCTCAAGAACCTCAACATGCTCGTCACCCGCGCCGCGACCGACGAGGAGTATGCGAACAGCGTCGAAAAGCTGTATATGAGCTTCCAACAGCTCAACCGCGCGTTCAACACCGACGAGGAGAACGTCAGGGAGCAGCTCGACCGCATCAACGGCATGCTTAAAGGCCAACAGTTCGGCCCCCGCGGCGGCAGGCTCTCGCTCCACGTGGACTTCCACCCGATCGACCGGCAGTTCAAATCCTCGTTGGGCCGCATCATGTCGAAGCTCGACGATTGGACACGCAACGCGCGCAGCAATCCCATGGAGACGCGCAAGGCGTTCGCAGGCTGCGAAACGTTCATCGGCAGGCTCCAGGCGGAACTCGGCCAGATCCGCGACACGAACGGCATCAAGGAATACGGTGCGCGCAACCTCGATCCGCGCGTGCGCAGCTCGTTCTACGCGATCGTGCACCATAACAATCTGCCCGACGAGCGCATCAGCTCCACCGGCGGCAAGTCCGGCGGCGCGTTGCAGGAACTCACCTCGTTCGTCTACGGCGCGGCCCTGATCTACCTGCTCGGCGGCGACCTGACCGGCAAGCCCACCTACACCACGCTGTTCCTGGACGAAGCCCTCATCAAAGCCGACGGACGCTACACGAAACGCGCGCTGACCGTGCTGCCGCGCCTCGGCTTCCAGATCATCGTATCCGCGCCGGAAAGCAAAACCGCCGAAATCCTCAGCATCGCAGACAAGGCGTACGTGGCATACAAGGATCCCGCAACCGGCAACTCGTACCTGCAGGAGCTCGACCGCGAGCCGGCAACGCAAGCCGAAACACAAGACGCCACCGTCGAGCAGACGCAACCCGCGACGGAGGCATAATATGGCAGCGGCCAGAAACACCACAGGCGAAACGGACATCCGCCGGAAACTCGACGAATACGTCGACGCCCACCTCACCAGGCACATGTACGACACCGACGAATCCTGGCCGCTGCGCAAAACCATCCGACTGCCCAAACAAGCCGAACTAGAGCAGCACTACAACCAAATCCGCGCCCAAAACGAAACCATCCGCGACTGGGCGCGGCAACACCACTGCGAAACCAGCGAAAAAACCAAAATCGTCTCCAGCGGACTCATCCAACAAAAAAGCCCGCTCATCGACTCCGTGACCATACCCGACCTCGACACCGCCCTCCGCATCGCCACCAAACAAACCCGCGAACGCTACCTACGCGAACACGACCGCATGAGCGCGCTCGCCAAAGAATTCGGCCTCGAACCGGAGAACGCCATGAACGTCGCCAAAACCCTCAAAGACCACGACGACACCGACTTCCACCTCGTCATCCAAGCCGCCCACTACTTCGCAAACCACGACTGCCACACCATGACCCCACGCATGGCGCCCATCCCAGGATTCAGCGCCAAATGGCTCGGCGCACCCAACTCCCAACGCCGCAAAGCGATATGCCAGCTCACCGGACAAGACAACCTCACCTTCCAGGAACGCCCGAACGAACTCCGACTACGCCTCATGAACGCCGAACACCACGACCAACCCGACCTCATCGTCACCCAACCATGGGTCCGCAGCCAGCCAACCGACATCGAACACGCCATCATCATCGAAAACAAAGACACCTACCAGGCCATGCCCACCGTCGAACACGCCATCTGCATCCTCGGCAACGGATACGCCGCAACATCACACATCACAACACTCCTGCCATGGCTCACCACCATCCCCAACATCATCTACTGGGGCGACATGGACGCCAACGGACTCGACATCCTCTCCAAACTACGCGCCACCGGCATCCCATGCACATCCATACTGATGGACACCACCGCATACCGGACATACGAACAATACGGCACCCAACTCGACGCCAAAAACAAACCCCTCACCACACAAACCCCACAACCCACACCCGGACTCACCACCGAAGAACGCAAACTCTATGAAACACTCTGCACAGGAACAGACATCCAATACCTACGCATCGAACAGGAACGCATCCCCATACGCGACGCCACAACCATCCTGCACGACCAACACCACTGGCCAATCGACATACCCGGCAACGACATACCAAACAACAACACCAAATAGAACACCTGTTCGAAACCACAACAAAAATACGCTATCCTATACAACAGAACAGGCAACACCAAGCGGAAGAACACCATGACAACCAAACGCAACAACACGACACACAACGAAGTCGTGGTCGAACGCGTACTCACCAGCGACGCATTCCTCACACGCGAAATCAAAAAAGCCCCCATGAAAACGACAGGCGACTCACTCATAGCAGACCTCACCCACCTACCCAACGACCTCAAAATCACCATCCAAGGCGCTCGCGAGCACAATCTCAAGAACGTGGACTTGGAGTTTCCTCGCAACCGCATGGTGGTGTTCACCGGCCTGTCGGGTTCGGGCAAATCCTCGTTGGCGTTCGATACGCTGTTCGCCGAGGGCCAGCGCAGGTATGTCGAATCGCTGTCGGCGTACGCGCGCCAGTTTCTGGGGCAGATGGACAAGCCGGACGTCGACTTCATCGAGGGGCTGAGCCCCGCGGTTTCGATCGACCAGAAGACCACGAACCGCAATCCGCGTTCGACGGTCGGCACAATCACCGAGATCTATGATTATCTGCGACTGCTGTTCGCCCGCACCGGCATTCCGCATTGTCCGGAATGCGGCGCCCTGGTAAGCGCGCAAACACCGCAGCAGATGGTGGACACGTTGCTGAAGTATCCGGAACGCACGCGTTTCCAGATTCTCGCGCCGGTCGTGCGCGGCCGCAAGGGCGAATTCGAGGATCTGCTCGAACTGCTGCGTGGCGATGGTTACGCGCGTGCGCTGATCGACGGTGAGATGCGGCAATTGTCCGATGACATCAAGCTCGCCAAGCAGAAGAAGCACACCATCGAAGTGGTGGTGGATCGTCTGGTGGTCAAGGACGGTATCCGCCAGCGTCTGACCGATTCCATCGAAACGGCGTTGAAGCTTTCCAAAGGCGTGGTCGTCGCCGATTTCGTCGATTTGGACGAGAAGGATCCGGACCGTCGCAAGCCGTTCTCCGAGAAACGCGCCTGCCCGAACGGCCATCAGCTGGAACTCGACGAGATCGAACCGCGCACCTTCTCCTTCAACGCGCCGTATGGCGCCTGCCCTGAATGCACGGGTATCGGATACAAGCTGGAAATCGACCCCGAACTGGTCATTCCCGATCCGGACAAGACGCTGAACGAGAACGCCATCGAACCGTGGGGCATGACCAAAGGCACCGGCGAATACTACCGCCATGTGCTTGAGGGACTCGGCGATGAGATGGGCTTCGACCTGGACACGCCTTGGAAGGATCTGCCCAAGGACGCGCGCGACGCCATCATGTATGGCCGCGATTTCAAGGTGCAGGTCTCGTACCGCAACCGTTGGGGTCGCATGCGCGAGTATTCCACCGGTTTCGAAGGCGTGGTGCGCACGTTGATGCGCCGGCATGACGAAACCGATTCCGACCAGATGAAGCAGTATTACGAGTCATACATGCGCGAGGTGCCATGCCAGGCGTGCCATGGGCGGCGTCTGCGTCCGGAAGTGCTTGCCGTCACCGTGGGCGACGAGTCCATCGCGGACGTGTGCGACATGTCCGCCGAACGGAGCCTCGCATGGATCAACGGCCTAGAACTCGAAGGCTCGGCCGCGCAGATAGCCGGCGAAGTCGTCAAGGAGATCCGCGCACGCCTCGGCTTCCTCAACGATGTCGGCCTGAACTATCTGACGTTGTCGCGTGCGGCGAAGACCCTGTCGGGCGGCGAGGCGCAGCGCATCCGACTGGCCACCCAGATCGGCTCCGGCCTGGTGGGCGTCATGTATGTGCTGGACGAACCATCCATCGGCCTGCATCAGCGTGACAACGAACGGCTGATCGGCACATTGCATCATTTGCGCGACCTCGGCAACACGCTGATCGTCGTCGAACATGACGAGGACACCATCAGAAACGCGGACTGGGTCATCGACATCGGTCCGGGCGCCGGCGAACATGGCGGCGAGGTCGTGTATTCCGGCCCCGCCAGAAAAATCACCGAAGCGCCACGCTCCATCACCGGCGACTACATCGCCGGCCGACGGAAGATCGAAGTGCCCGCCGCACGCCGCAAGACGCATAAGACCAAGCAGCTGCGCGTGGTCGGAGCCCGCGAGAACAACCTCAAGAACCTGAACGTCAATTTCCCGCTGGGCGTGTTCACCTGCGTGACGGGCGTGTCCGGTTCCGGCAAATCCACGCTGGTCAACCAGATCCTTTATCCGGTGCTTGCGGACAAGCTGAACGGCGCGCGCATCGTGCCCGGCAAGCACACGCGCGTGGAAGGCGTGGACCAGTGCGACAAGGTGATCCACGTCGACCAGAATCCGATCGGCCGCACTCCGCGTTCCAATCCCGCCACCTATACGGGAGTATGGGACAAAATCCGCACGCTGTTCGCCAAGACGCCCGAAGCGCAGGTGCGCGGCTATGGTCCCGGACGGTTCTCGTTCAACGTCAAGGGAGGCCGCTGCGAGGCATGCCACGGCGACGGCACGTTGAAAATCGAAATGAACTTCCTGCCGGACGTGTACGTGGACTGCGAGGAATGCCACGGCCAGCGCTACAACCGCGAGACTCTCGAAGTGAAGTACAACGGCAAATCGGTCGCCGACGTGCTGAACATGCCCATCGAGGAGGCCGCGCAGTTCTTCAAGGCGTACCCGTCCATCTCGCGTTACCTGGACACCCTGGTGCAGGTCGGTCTCGGCTATATCCAGCTCGGCCAGCCGGCGCCGACGCTGTCCGGCGGCGAATCGCAGCGCGTGAAACTCGCGACGGAACTCCAACGGCGTTCCACCGGCAAAACCGTGTACATCCTCGACGAGCCGACCACCGGCCTGCATTTCGAGGACGTACGCAAACTGCTGCTCGTATTGCAGGGATTGGTGGACAAGGGCAACACCGTCATCGTCATCGAGCACAATCTCGACGTGGTCAAATCCGCGGATTGGATCATCGATCTGGGGCCGGAAGGCGGTGACGGCGGCGGCACCATCGTCACCGAAGGCACGCCGGAGCAGGTCGCGCAATGCGAACAGTCGTGGACGGGCAAGTTCCTTAGGGATATGCTGTGACTGATTTCGAACGACACAGTCCGGACGTGTGGCGCAAAACGGCGGATGCGTTACGGGAAACCGCAGTATCGGACGCCGGCACCCAATCCGACGGCAGGGGAGTGAACAAGAACGGCGCGCCCCTGTTGGGGGATACTCGCGACCTGTTCCGTCCGAAAACCTCCGACATTCCCGCGCAGCCGGGCGTATACAAGTGGCGTGACGGCGAGGGGCGCGTCATCTACGTTGGCAAGGCCAAGAACCTGCGCAACCGGCTGACGAACTACTTCCAGCCGCTCTACCAGCTGCATCCACGCACCCAGACCATGGTGTTGACGGCTCGCAGCCTCGAATGGACGGTAGTGGGTACGGAACTGGAGTCGCTCACACTCGAATACACGTGGATCAAGGAGTTCGACCCACGATTCAACGTGGTGTTCCGCGATGACAAGACCTACCCGTATCTGGCCATCTCATCAGGCGAACGCATCCCACGCGTATGGGTGACTCGCAGCCGCAAACGTCGCGATACCAGATATTTCGGCCCGTACGCCAAGGTATGGGATCTTCGGCACAGCCTCGACGCGTTGCTGAAGACGTTTCCCGTGCGCACATGCTCGAAGAACGTGTTCCACAAGGCGCAGTTGACGGGCCGTCCATGCCTGTTGGCATCGATCGGCAAATGCTCCGCTCCATGCGTGAACCGTATCGGCGCTGACGAGCATCGCAGGATGTGCGAGCAGCTTGTCGGCGTGATGACCGGCCGAATCGGCAAATCGTATATCGCCCAACTGACCCGCGACATGAAGCAGGCGAGCGCCGAACTGGAATTCGAGAAGGCGGCCCGGCTGCGCGATCAGATCCAAATGCTCGGGACCGTGGTCCAGCAGAACGCCGTCGTGTTCGATTCGGATGTCGACGCCGACGTGTTCGGCATCGCGTCCGACGAGCTTGAAGCCAGCGTGCACGCGTTCTTCGTGCGGTCCGGATCAATTCGCGGCGAACGTAACTGGAGTGTGGAGCGAGTCGAAGATGTGAGCGACGCGGAGTTGATCGCCGATCTGATCACTCAGGTATATTCGGAAACCACGGGGGAGAGCGCGGCCGTCTCCGATTCGACCGTCGTGACCGAGCAGCGCAATGCGATCGGTTCGACACAGACCGTGACCGCAACGGATGCTATCGCCCGTGCGCAGGCCACGAAGGAACGCAACGAACGTCAGGAGCAGACGGGACGTGCCGACCTGCTGGCTCCAATCGCGCCTGTTCCCCGTGAGGTGATCGTTCCAATCGAACCGTCGCGCAGCGCAGGGCTTGAGCAATGGCTAAGCGGATTGCGTGGAGCGGCCGTCACCATCCGTGTAGCCAGCAGAGGCGACAAGAAACAGCTTATGGACCGTGCCAACGACAATGCCAAGCAGGCGTTGGCACGCAGCAAGATGAGCCGTATCAGCGATATGGGCGCACGTTCCGATGCGATGAACGATGTGACGAAGGCTCTTGGGCTTGAACAGGCGCCGTTGCGCATTGAATGCTACGACATTTCCAACACAGTCGGCGGCGCATTCCAGGTAGCGTCCATGGTGGTGTTCGAAGACGCGATCGCGAAAAAGTCGGAGTACCGCCGTTTCGCCATCCGAGGTGCGGACGGGCAGGGCGCGTTGGATGATTTGAGCGCATTGTATGAGACGTTGACCCGTCGTTTCCGCCATGGCAACATCGCCGGCGATTCCGGGGAAAGCATGGACAACGAGCGTCGGATGGCCACGCAAAATGATAGGTCGGATGGCACGAATGGTCCTGAAACGGATGCCGTGCAGCAGAACACCAACCGTCGCCATTTCGCCTATAAGCCGAATCTGGTCGTGGTCGATGGCGGCAAACCGCAGGTGATGGCGGCGGCCAAGGCGCTTGCCGACTGCGGCGTGGACGATGTGGCCGTCTGCGGATTGGCGAAGCGTCTTGAGGAGGTTTGGGTGCCGGATGACGACTATCCGATCATCCTCAAACGTCAGTCCGAAGGCATGTATCTGCTGCAGCGGGTGCGTGACGAATCGCATCGTTTCGCCATCACCTACCATCGTCAGACCAGACGCAAAGGAGCTTTGCGTTCCGCTTTGGACGACATTCCCGGCATCGGCGAAGCCTATCAGAAACGGCTTCTCAACCATTTCGGCTCCGTACGCGCCATGCGTGAGGCGAGCGTGGAGGATTTCGAACAGGTCAAAGGCATCGGCCATGCCAAGGCCGAGAACATTTACCAGGCATTGCATTCGTCCGTTGACATTGCTTCGAAGGCGGAGGATGCCCTCCGAACAGTGAAATCGGATGGAAACAGTCCGAAAGATGAAAAGAAATAGAATCTGTAACGAGCAATCGCTTCTGCGTTGCTAGCATGATGAATGGTGAGAGTAAGGGAGGGAACATGACCGAGGTGGACCATCGGTGCGCGGTCCTTGGCAAACCCATCGCGCATTCGCTTTCCCCTGTATTGCATAATGCGGCCTATCGAGCTCTAGGACTTGACAGCTGGTCGTATGGCAGGCACGAGGTCGGCGAGACGGAGCTTGAGGATTTTTTGGAGTCGCTTGATTCCATCTGGGCGGGACTGAGCCTGACCATGCCGTTGAAGAAGACCATCCAGCCATATGGCGTGCCATGCAACGCGTGGGCGAAAGAGCTGAAGGTGGCCAACACCGCCGTCTTCGACTGGTCTGGCGCGAACGATAAGAACGCCGCCATCCCTGCGATCAGGCTCTACAACACGGATGTGAAGGGAATTGAGCTCGCCTTCGAGCACTCGTATCGGGCACGTGGCATGCGGATGGATTCTGGACAAGACGGCGAGGCGGTGATCATCGGCAATGGCAACACCGCCACCTCGGCTTTGGCGGCCTGCACCGAGATGCCCCACATTGGACATGTCACCGTCGTGGCACGCCATCCCGATAAGAACGAGGCGCTTGAACCATTGGCGGAAAGCCATATGGGCGTCGGCTCCATAAGCATCGTCGCCATGGACCATGCGGTGAATCTGCTGTCCCATGCGGACGTCGTCATCAACACCATCCCCGGCCTTGCCGCCGATCCGATCGCCGAGGCGTTTGCCTCAGCCGGCATAGTCACGAACGGCACGCTACTCGACGTGGTCTATGATCCCCGCCCGACCAAGCTCATGCAGGCCTGGAGGTCATGCGGCGGCACCGCCATCGGCGGCGAGGAGATGCTGCTGTACCAAGCCATGATTCAAGTCTGGCTGATGACCGGCATATGGGACAACGATCCGCCGACCGAGCCCACCAGCCATCAGAAAGTCGAAGCATTGGAGCATGCCATGCGCTCCGCGCTTAAGGAGGCCCTGTGATGAACGAAAAGAACAACGCCGTCAACCAGGCAGGCAGGCATACGAGCGCGCCTTCTCCGGCCGCAGGCTTCGAAGTGCTGCTCATCACCGGCATGAGCGGCGCGGGCCGGTCCCACGCGGCCAACAGCATCGAGGACATGGGCTGGTATGTGGTCGACAACATGCCGCCGAAACTGCTTGTCCCGCTGGTGGACATGATGACCAGCTCCGGTTCGAACATCCACAAACTCGCCGCGGTCATCGACGTGAGGTCACGTGACTATTTCGACGACCTGTCCGCCGTGCTGAGCCATCTGGACGATCTTGGGGTGAAGACCCGCATCCTGTTCCTCGACGCCAGCAACGAGGTGCTCATCAAGCGCTACGAATCCGTGCGCAGGCCCCATCCGCTGCAGCAGGGCAATCGTCTGATCGACGGCATCCTTGAGGAACGCGACCTGCTGAAGAACCTCAAAGAGCACGCCGACATCGTCATCGACACCTCGGCATTGAGCATCCATCAGCTGTCCACGAAACTGTACGAGGGTCTGCTTGGTTCCGGACCGACCACGGTTTCCGTGCATATCTTCAGTTTCGGATTCAAATACGGCATTCCGATAGACGCCGATTTCGTGGCGGACGTCCGGTTCCTTCCCAACCCGTTCTGGGTGCCGGAGCTTCGTTCGCTGACGGGCAAGGACAAACCGGTCAGCGACTACGTGCTCTCCAGCGAGGGCGCGGAGGAGTTCCTTGACGCCTACGAGAAAGCCATCGCCATCGCCATCGAAGGTTATGCGCAGGAAGACAAGCACTATGTGACCATCGCGTTCGGATGCACCGGCGGCCAGCACCGTTCCGTGGCCATGAGCGAGGCCTTGGCCAAGCGCCTGCGTGCGCGTGGTCTCACGGTCTCCGTATCGGCCCGCGAGCTGGACAAGCGTTCGGCCGATTGATGACCGCATTGTGAGAAGACAGTATCCAAATACAAAGAAAAGCTGCCGGCTTTGTCCAAGTTATTCGGTATCACAGTAAGCCGGTAGCAGTGCGGGTCGAGTCCGCGACTCGCCTGAAATTATAGGGAAGAACAGGAAAGTAGGAGGTTGGCTCTTGGCTCTTCTGGATGACGTCAAAAGCGAGCTGGCCGCAATCGACAACGAGTTGCCCATCGCCAAAAAGGCACAGGCGACTGCGATGATTCGATTCGGCAATGGTTTGCACTCGGTGGATCACCACATTCTCGTGCAGGCGCAGCTTGATTCCCAAGACGCGGCCATATGGCTGCAGGACACCATCAGAAATCTGTACGGCCACGAAGCCACGCTTACCCCCGTTTCCAGGCAGACGCCGACCGGCGTGGTGCAGCGCTTCATAGTCCGCGTCCCCAAGGGCAGCGCGGCTCTGGTGCTGCAGACCGGCCTGTACAGCCGTTACACCAAAAACATGGTGCTGGGTCTGCCGGGCGACATCATCAACGGCAAGATCGCCCAGATCAAGGCCGCCTGGCGTGGCGCGTTCCTCGCCGGCGGACACCTGTCCGACCCGGGCAAGGCCAGCTATCTCGAAATCGTATGTCCGAATCATGAGGCCGCGCTGGCGCTGGTCTCCACCGCGCGTCGTCTCGGCATCACCGCCAAGCCGCGTAAGCTGCGCAGCTCCGAACGTGTGACGTTGCGCGACCCCGATGCCATCGAACGCATGCTCATCCTCATGGGCGCCCCTCATTCCGCCCGCGAATGGACCGGAAAGCGTTCCGACGGAGAGGCCCGAGGCAAGGCGAACCGTCTGGCGAACTTCGATGACGCCAACATGCGCCGTAGCGCCAAGGCCGCCGCGGAAGCCTGCGATAAGGTCCGCCAGGCCTTTGAAATCCTCGGCGATGACGTTCCGGACAATCTTAAATCCGCCGGCCAGCTCCGACTCGACCATGCCGACGCGTCCCTTGAGCAGCTGGGCCGTCTCGCCGACCCGCCAATCACCAAGGACGCGATCGCCGGACGTATCCGTCGACTGCTGCAATTGGCTGAGAAAACGGAGAAGGCACGCCGTCAAGCGGCCTGATTTTCGTTTCCGGAAACAAAACACCATGCGACTTTTCCGTCGTATGGTGTTTTTTGTTCGTTTGGGCTTGTATTATGCGTAAGTGGCAATATGGCCATTCCACGCTTACAAGCGGCTAGGAAAGGATATACATGAAGACACTCAAGGATCTTGGAGATCTCAAGGGCAAGCGCGTTCTGGTTCGCGCCGATTTCAACGTTCCGCTGGACGGCACCACGATCACCGATGATGGTCGCATCAAGGCCGCCCTGCCTACCATCAAGGCTCTGCGCGAACAGGGTGCGAAGGTCATTCTGATGGCTCATCTCGGCCGTCCGAAGGGCAAGGTCGTTCCGGAACTGTCCCTGGCTCCGGTCGCCGCCCGTCTCGGCGAGCTGCTCGGCATCACCGTTCCGCTGGCCGCAGATACCTACGGTGAGGACGCGCAGGCCAAGGTCGCCGCGATGAGCGATGGTGATGTCGTGCTGCTGCAGAACGTCCGTTTCAATCCGGAAGAGACCAGCAAGGATCCGGAGGAGCGTGCCGCATACGCCAAGAAGATCGCCGCCCTCGGCGAAGTCTTCGTGTCCGACGGCTTCGGTGTCGTGCACCGCGCACAGGGCTCCAACTACGACGTCGCCGCCGATCTGCCGGCCGCCGCTGGCCTGCTGGTCGAGAAGGAAGTCAAGGCACTGTCCCGCGCCACCGTGAACCCGGAGCGTCCGCTGACCGTCGTGCTCGGCGGCTCCAAGGTCTCCGACAAGCTCGGCGTGATCGACAACCTGCTGGACAAGGCCAACCGTCTGGTCATCGGCGGTGGCATGGCGTACACCTTCCTCAAGGCCAAGGGCTACGAGGTCGGCACCTCCCTGCTGGAAGAGGACCAGATCGAAACCGTCAAGGGCTACATGGAGCGCGCCGAGAAGAACGGCGTCGAACTCGTGCTGCCGACCGATGTCGTCATCAACCCGGTCTTCCCGAAATCCGATGAGGACATCGCTCCGGAAGTCGTGGCCGCCGACGCCATTCCGGCCGACAAGATGGGTCTGGACATCGGTCCGGAATCCCAGAAGCTCTTCCACGACAAGATCGTCGATTCCAAGACCGTCGTGTGGAACGGCCCGATGGGCGTGTTCGAGGTCCCGACCTTCGCTGAAGGCACCAAGGCCGTGGCCCAGGCTCTCGTCGATGCCACTGCTGCCGGCGCATTCACCATCGTCGGTGGTGGCGATTCCGCTTCCGCAGTGCGCAACCTCGGCTTCCCGGAGGATGGCTTCTCGCACATCTCCACCGGTGGCGGCGCCTCCCTCGAGTTCCTCGAGGGCAAGGAACTGCCGGGCCTGAAGGTGCTCGACTGATCTCAGAATCATGAAGGGGTGCTTCCTCATCAGTGGGTGGGGGAGCACCTTTTGCGTATTTCGCATACAATGTCACAAGAACGACCTTTCGCTTTGACGAGCACGGACGGGAGACGACGAATATTATGGGGCCGAAACGGATTCCTTTGGTGGCCGGAAACTGGAAGATGAATTTCGATCATCTTGAAGCGACGTATTTCGTACAGCAGCTTGCATGGAATCTTCGGGCCATCCATTTCGACTACAAACGTTGCGAAATCGCATTGATGCCGTCATTCACCTCACTCCGCAGCGTGCAGGTCGCCGTCGAATCGGACAATCTGAAAATCCGCTACGGGGCCCAAGCCGTCTCAGTCACCTCGCAGGGAGCGTTCACCGGCGACGTCTCCGCCGATATGATCGCCCATCTCGGCTGCTCGTACGTGATCGTCGGCCATTCGGAACGACGCAAATACCATCCCGAAGACGACGCGAACATCGTCGACCAGGTGAGGGCCGTGCTTGCTGCCGGCATGCAGCCGATACTTTGCGTCGGAGAAAGCTACGAGGAACGGCGCAAAGGCATAGAGCTCGATTTCGCGGTCGGCCAGGTGCACGACGTGACGCGGGACCTGTCCGATGAGGAGGCCGCGAAGCTGATTGTGGCGTACGAGCCGGTATGGGCGATCGGCACCGGCATGGTGGCTACGCCTCAGTCGGCACAGGACGCGGCCAGGGCGATCCGAAACGACCTGTCCGATACGTTCGGAACACGGGTCGGCGAAACGGTGCGAATCCTGTACGGCGGTTCGGTGTCCTCGAAAAACGCGGTGGAACTGATCAACGAGCCGGATGTGGACGGCTTCCTGATCGGCGGCTCCGCGTTGAAGGTCGATGAACTCACACGCATCTGCAAGCTGACATTGGAAACAACCGCCTGAAAACTTTTAAAAAGCATGGTTGGACGCTCGATTTTTTCAACACCATGCGCTATGATCAGAAACAGTGTTTACGAACTGGAGGTTCACCCGTGTCCGCTATGGCTACTGTCAAGCTTGTGCTGCAGATTCTTCTTGTCATCCTCAGCCTCTTGCTCACCTTGCTTATCCTTATGCACAAGGGTAAGGGCGGCGGCTTGTCCGACATGTTCGGCGGCGGACTCACCCAGAATGCGGGTTCCTCCGGTGTCGCGGAAAAGAACCTGAACCGTTGGACCGTCATCATCGCATTGCTGTGGGTGGCCATCATCATCGCCCTCGGTCTGATGACGAAATTCAACCTCATCTGATTGACGTAATTTGGTTTGGCCCATGACCGGCTTCACGGTCATGGGCCAAACTTGTCTCCGGCTAGATTGCTCCCGCAAAGGATTCAAATGACTTCGACAAACAACACCTATGATGACGTGACCATGGTCGTCGCCGATCTGGACGGCACACTGCTGCACGACGGAGAGACTTTCGAGGACCGTTTCCTGACGCAACGATCCATTGACAGCATCAACCGCATGCACGACGCCGGCATCAAATTCGTGGTGGAGACTGCGCGACCGGTCAGCACCGGCTACTCGTTCGTGCAGAAGCTTCCGGTTGACGCCGTCGCCTATCTCAACGGGGCGCTGTTGGATTTCAACCCCGTCTCGTCCGATTACGATATGCTCACCTCACCGACACTGCCGAAGGACGGACATCTGCAGAAGATCGGATTCTCTTCGAAAAGGGCCTGCGAGGTCTGCAAGTACCTGCTGGAGGAACTGCCTGACATGGAAGTGGGCATCGTCATGGATGATGTCAGGTACACGAATTTCGACGTCACGAAATACTGGAAGACGCAGACCTGGCGATACACGGATTTCGATGACGTTCCGGACGGCACCGCGGACAAGCTGATCCTGTTCCCGAACGAGGAGCAGTGGAAGCGTGTGGGACGGCTCATCCCCGACGATTTCGACGTGCATATCTCCGAAGGCTCGCTGTGGATGCTGATGAATCCGCAGGCCAATAAGGAGCATGCATTGAGCATCCTCGCCGATCGCATGTCGACGCCGTTGTCACGGACCGTCTCATTCGGCGACGATTTGGTGGACATCGCCATGCTTCGTGAATCCGGCAGGGGAGTGGCCGTAGCCAACGCGAATCCTGACGTGTTGAAAATCGCCGATGAGATCTGCCCTTCGAACAACGATGACGGCGTGGCCCAATGGGTTGAGAACAATCTGCTTTGACCGCCCCCCACATGGAGTCTTTTCACGGAATTGAACTCATTCATGCAGCGGCATGAAACACATCCACCAAAATTGAACTCTTTGTCTTTCTTGGTGCCCTGTCGTGCTATTCTTTGAACTAGCTTTTGTTTAAATTGAACTGGAAGGATAGGCATGACGGAATCATTCTCGACCAGATTGAATGATGCCATGGCATTACGCGAGCTTAAACAGATTGATTTCGTTCATGCTGCGGAAAAGTTCAATATCAAGCTCGGCAAAAGCCATATGAGCCAATACGTCAGTGGCAAAACCGTTCCCCGTGCCGATATCGCGCATTTCCTTGCCGCGTATCTGCGGGTCAACGAGGATTGGCTGATGGGCAAGGATGTTCCCATGGAAGAGCATGCCGCGATTTTGCCGGATTTTGCCGGTGAACAGCCCGACCATGTTGACGATGCATCCGAGCAACCGACAGAAGGAAGAACCATGCGCACTTTTACGAAATCCCACAAGCTCGACAATGTGCTGTACGACGTCCGTGGACCGGTCGCCGACGAGGCCGCGCGCATGGAGGCCGCCGGCACGCACATCCTGAAACTCAATATCGGCAATCCGGCACCGTTCGGCTTCCGCACGCCGGATGAAGTGGTCTACGACATGTCGCAGCAGCTGCCCGACACGGAAGGCTATTCGCCGTCGAAGGGCCTGTTCTCCGCGCGCAAAGCCATCATGCAGTATGCGCAGCTGAAGAACATCCCCAACGTGTCCATCGACGACATCTACACCGGCAACGGCGTCAGCGAACTTATCAACCTGTCCTTATCCGCGTTGCTGGACAACGGCGACGAGGTACTCGTGCCGTCGCCGGATTATCCGCTGTGGACAGCTTGCGTGAATCTGGCCGGCGGAACCGCGGTGCATTACGTCTGCGATGAGGATTCCGAATGGTATCCGGACATCGACGACATGCGTTCCAAGATTACCGACAAGACCAAGGCGATCGTCATCATCAATCCGAACAATCCGACCGGCGCGCTGTATCCGAAGGAAGTGCTTCAGCAGATTGTCGATCTTGCGCGAGAGCACCAGCTCATGATCTTCTCGGATGAGATCTACGACCGTCTGGTCATGGATGGGTTGGAGCACATCTCCATCGCGTCCCTTGCGCCTGACCTGTTCTGCGTGACGTTCTCCGGATTGTCGAAGTCCCATATGATCGCCGGCTGGCGTGTCGGCTGGATGGTGCTGAGCGGCAACAAGCGTCTCGCCAAGGATTACATCGAGGGTCTGAACATGCTGGCCAACATGCGTATGTGCTCGAACGTGCCTGCGCAGTCGGTGGTGCAGACCGCATTGGGCGGCCATCAAAGCGTCAAGGATTATCTGGTGCCCGGCGGCCGCATCTACGATCAGCGCGAGTTGGTGTACAACATGCTCAACGATATTCCAGGCATCACCGCGGTCAAACCGAAAGCGGCGTTCTACATCTTCCCGAAGATCGATGTGAAGAAGTTCAACATCCATTCCGATGAGCAGTTCGCGCTTGACCTGCTGCATGACAAGCATATCCTCATCAGCCACGGCGGTGCGTTCAACTGGCAGGAGCCGGACCACTTCCGTGTGGTCTATCTGCCTCGTATCAGCATGTTGAAGGAGACCATCGGCGAGATCGGCGACTTCTTCAGCACGTATTGGCAGGCTTGATTTCCGGTTCGCTTTTCTTTCGATTATGGCCGCGATTTGATATCGCGGCCTTTTTGTCTTTCCGTATGTCTTCTGCGCGTATTATTCCGGCATACGTAAAAGAGGTCTCCATCAAAAGATGGAGACCTCTCGGCTTTTATCCGTTTAACGGTGCTGTATCAGCGAATGATTCAGCCGTTGACGCGGTCGATGCCAGCCTGGACGTCGGCGAGGACGGTGTCCCAGGACTTGATGAAGGCTGCGACGCCGTCAGCTTCCAGCTTGTCGGTGACATCCTTGATGTTGATGCCCAGATCGGCGAGCTTGTTCATGATGGCGTGGGACTCTTCGTAGGTGCCCTTGATGGACGGAGCGCCATTGCCGTGATCGGCGAGAGCGTTCAGGGTCTTCTCCGGCATGGTGTTGACGACGAACGGAGCAACGAGCTCGTCGACGTACTTGCAGTCGGAGTATGCGGCGTTCTTGGTGCCGGTGGAGGCCCACAGCGGACGCTGCTTCTTGGCGCCCTTGGCTTCGAGAGCAGCCCAACGCGGATCGTTGGCGAACTTGTTCTCGAACAGCTCGTAAGCCAGGCGAGCGTTGGCCACAGCGGCCTTGCCCTCGAGAGCCTTGGCTTCGTCGGAGCCGTTGGCTTCCAGCAGCTTGTCCACAGCGGTGTCCACGCGGGAGACGAAGAAGGAAGCGACGGAGCCGATGTGCTTCAGGTCGTGGCCGTTGGCGTCAGCCTGGGCGATGCCCTCGATGTAGGCGTCGATGACCTGCTCGTAACGCTCCAGGGAGAAGATCAGGGTGACGTTCACGGAGATGCCCTTGGCCAGGGTGGCGGTGATTGCCGGCAGGCCTTCGAGGGTGGCCGGAATCTTGATCATGGCGTTCGGACGGTTCACCTTGGCCCAGAGTTCCTCGGCCTGCTTCTCGGTGGCCTCGGTCTCGTGAGCCAGACGCGGATCCACTTCGATGGAGACGCGGCCGTCAACGAAATCGGACTTCTCGGCAACCTCACGGAAGATGTCGGTGGCGTTGCGCACGTCGGTGGTGGTGAGCTCGCGCACGGCGGTCTCAACGTCGACCTTGCCCAGTTCCTTCAGCTGCGGATCGTACGGGCCGACCTCGTGCAGAGCCTTCTGGAAGATGGACGGGTTGGTGGTCACGCCGACAACGTTCTTGTTGGCGATGAGATCCTGCAGAGAGCCGGACTCGATGCGGGAGCGGGACAGGTCGTCCAGCCAGATCGAGACACCGGAGTCAGAGGTGCGCTGAGTTGCTTCAGTCATTGTTTTTTCTCCTTGATACCTTTTTGGATCAAATCTTGTTTATCGGTGAAAGGGGAGGGGCACATGCTGTCGTGTCCCTCCCCGTATCATCACTTGGCGGCTTCGACTTCCGCGATGGAGGCCTTGGCGGCTTCCACAACGTGCTCGGCGGTGATGCCCAGATCGATCATGTTCTGAGCGCCATCACCCTGCAGGCCGAACTGCTCGATGGACACCGGCTTGCCGTAGGAGCCGAGGTACTTGTACCACGGCATGGCAACGCCGGCCTCGACGGAGACGCGGGCCTTGACGGCGGCCGGAAGCACGGCCTCCTTGTATTCGGCGTCCTGCTCCTCGAACCATTCCACGCACGGCACGGACACGACGCGGGCCTTGATGCCCTCGCCGGCCAGGGTCTTGGCAGCGGACACAGCCCACTGGACCTCGGAACCGGTGGCCATGATGATGACGTCCGGGGTGCCCTCGGTGTCGACGAGCACGTAAGCGCCCTTCTTCACGCCGTCCTTGGCCTTCTCAGCGGTCTCGGCGAGAACCGGGACGCCCTGACGGGTCAGAACCATAGCGGTCGGCAGGGTGTTCTTCTTCTCGAAGAAGTAACGGTAGGCTTCAGCGGTCTCGTAAGCGTCGGCCGGACGAGCGACCTCGAGCTGCGGGATGGCGCGGAAGGAAGCCAGATGCTCCACCGGCTGGTGGGTCGGGCCATCTTCGCCGACTGCGACGGAGTCGTGGGACCACACGTACAGGTTCGGAATCTGCATGAGGGCGGCCAGACGCACGGCGGAACGCTCGTAATCGGAGAACATGAAGAAGGTGCCGCCGTACGGACGGGTGTGGGAGCCCAGCAGGATGCCGTTGGTGATGGTGCCCATGGTGAACTCGCGCACGCCGAAGTGGAGCTGACGGCCGTACTTGCTGCAGTTCGGCCACTGCTTGGTGGCGCACTCAGCCGGGGCGAAGGTCTCAGCGCCCTTGAGGTCGGTCTTGTTGGAGCCGCCGAGGTCGGCGGAGCCGCCCCAGAGTTCCGGCATGACGGCTGCGATGGCGTTCAGAGTGGAGCCGGAAGCGCCACGGGTGGCGACGTTCTTGCCGACTTCGAAGGTGGCCTCGAGGTCGTCGATGGCCTTGTCGAAGCCTTCCGGAAGCTCGCCGGCCTTGATGCGGTCGTACAGGGCAGCCTTGTCCGGGTTGGCCTTGCGCCATGCGTTGTACTTCTCGTCCCATTCCTTGTGGGCTTCGAGACCGCGCTCGGCGACCTTGCGGGCGTGGGCGAGGGCCTCTTCGTCAACGTGGAAGGACTCCTCCGGGTCGTAGCCGAGGAGCTTCTTGAGGCCGGCGACGGCCTCGGCGCCCAGCTTGGAGCCATGGGAGGACGGGTCGTTGGTCTTGCCCGGGGTCGGCCATGCGATCAGGGTGTCGACCTTGATGAGCTTCGGCTGGTTCGGGGCGGCGGCGCGGGCCTTGGCGATGGTGTCGGCTAGGCCTTCGACGTCCTCCTTGTAGGAGCCGTCAGGCTGGATGAAGCTGAACTCGTCGGTGTACCAGCCGTATGCCTGGAAGCGCTTGAGCACGTCCTCGGCCAGCACCAGGTTGGTGTCGCCTTCGATCTGGATGCGGTTGGCATCAAAGATCACGGTCAGGTTGCCGAGCTGCTGGTTGGCGGCGAGGGAGGCGGCTTCGCCGGAGATGCCCTCTTCGATATCGCCTTCACCGCAGATGACCCAGATGTTGTGGTCGAACGGGGACTCGCCTTCCGGAGCTTCCGGATCGAGCAGGCCACGCTGGAAACGCTGGCCATAGGCGAAGCCGATGGCGGAGGCGAAGCCCTGGCCCAGCGGACCGGTGGTCATTTCGATGCCCGGGGTCAGGCCGTATTCCGGATGACCCGGGGTACGGGTGTCAGCGCCGCCACGGAAGTTCTTCAGATCGTCCAGGGTCAGGCCGTAGCCGGAGAAGTACAGCTGGACGTACTGGGTGAGGGAGGCGTGGCCACCGGAAAGAATGAAGCGATCGCGGCCTTCCCAGTTGGGGTCGTTCGGATCATGCTTGATGAAGTGCTGGTACAGGGTGTAGGCGATAGGCGCCAGGGAGACGGGGGAACCCGGGTGGCCGTGTCCCGCACGCTCAACCGCGTCGGCCGACAGGACCTTGGCCATCTTGATGGCGCGTTCGTCCAGCTCGGTCTCCTTGAATTCGGTCATGGATTACTTTCCTTCCAATTGGTCGGGCCGCGTATCCGGCTTGTGCCGAGCGCTCGACGCCCTCACATTGCGTTTCCCATAGTAGCGATGTGAGGTGACGTTGTGGTGAAATTTTGGCGTGTTTTGGTAGTTTGTGTGCTGTTAGCGCTCACAATTAACATTCGCGTGAACTTCAGATGTTCGTTTGTCGATATATCTCCCAATGCCAGTCGCCGCAAGGCTTTGCCGCATGAAGGAAACTACTCTGGAAGCGAACCGATTAGCACTCCGGGCGCCGAACTCACAAAACGGCCGATTAGCACTCGGGGCGCCAGAGTCGCGCCTGGACGAAAAGGCATGTATCGCAATGCTTGCGATCGCCGTCAGCAGGCAGAATCTAGCAATCCTAGTGACCATCCTCTCCTTCGGTGAGCGTCCCTGAAAAGGACGAAAATGTCTTGGAAGGCAGCCGTTTTTTATGACTCGGGTGCATTTTCAGACACAGTCGATAGGCACAGGGGGACTGGCAAATGGAGGAAAGGGAAAAGCATCATAGCCCGCGCCGGTGGGGCACGGTCATCAAAAGAACAAACGCGGACGGACAGGTCACCGCATACGTCGCCCGCTACGTGAACCCGATAAACAAGAAGAAAAAAGTCGGGAAGCAATTCAAACCCGAATTCCTGGCGCAGGCGTACGCCTGGCTCGATGAAGAGCATTGCCTCGTGACGATGCACGAGAAGGGCATACAGCAATGGACGCCGCCATCCGAAAGAAACAGGAAAAAAGCCGAATCCGAAATGGTATTCGAGGAATGGGTCAAAACATACTTCCATAAACGTTTGGAGAAGAAAGGCCGTATGCGCGGCCGTACCATGCGGCGCACGAAACTTGCGGTCGGCCGCCTCATGCCGTATTTCCAAGGCATGCCGTTGAAGGACATCACCGAAGACGAGGTCGAGGAATGGAGACGGAAGGCGAAGAAGGAGATACCCTCTCCGGATGGGTACGACAAAGCCTCGTTCATGCTCAAACGATTGATGAGGGCCGCGGTGTGCGAGGGATTGAAGAACGACAATCCCTGCAAGTACTCGACGCCGAACAGCAAGCCGAAAAAAGAGGACGTCCGACCGTTGAGCAAACACGAGGTGAAGACGGTGGCGGAGGCTTTCCCCGAATACACGCGGTTGGCGGTCTGGCTGTCCGTGCTGGTCGGTGGATTGAGGATCGGCGAGATATGCGGCCTGCAGCTGCAGGACATCGACTTCGACCACGCGCTGCTCTACGTGCGCCATTCCGTGGACCGCGGCACGGACGACTGCGGCCCCTACGAGCTATGCCCGACCAAGACGGGCAGCAGCCGCAGGGTGCTGCCCATCCCCATACCGCTCATCCCCATGATCAAAGAGCACATCAGAAAACAATGCCCGAAGGAAACCCCCGAGACCATGCTTTTCCACGCGGCCAAGGGAGGGATACTCCCGCCACCTACGCTGCAGGCCCAGTTCCGGGTGGCGAGGAAAAGACTCGGCAGGGACGACATCTCGTTCCACACGCTGCGCGCCACCCACGCGACCCTGTTCATGGTCGAGGGAGGAACCCTGAAGGAGACCATGGACGAGCTGGGACACAGGGACATCAAGATCGCGGTCGGCTACTACCAGCGAGTGATTCCCGAACACCAACGCGAGGTGACGGAACGCCTGGCCGCGAAATACCTGCCGATGGACGACAACGCCGAGATGATGGAATCGGCCATAGGCGAGCTGGACAAGAGGATCAAGGAACTGGAAGGACGGAAAGAGGAACTCGAGACCCGTCTGGACGATCTGGCGTCCCGAGCCGCCATGTACATATGAGCCCCGGGTGCATTTTCAGGTGCACCGACCTGTGGTCCGCCGGACCACAAGACGAATATCAGTCCTTCCGGCCACGCAGCGCGTCGAAGACGGCGCGCGCGTCGAACGTGTTCGCATGCGTGTGCTCGACCCTCAACGCAGACGGGTCGAACACCAGGCGGAGCCCTCCCGTGGAGGACGCGTCCACCACGCCGCGCACGAGAATGGAGTCCCCGTTGTGCACCTGGACGCGCAACGGCTCCGACGAATGCAGCCGCACCGCGCGCCGCTGGCGTCCCCGCATGAACGCGGCCTGGAGGTCGTGCACGCCGTCCGGGGAGGCCATGACCTGCGAGACGCGGGCGAACAGGACTATCTCGCCGGCGCGCGTGCCTGACAGATCCATGAGCCTCGTGTCGATCATGCGGAACCTCCGATAAGTGGACGACGGATACGGGCATGCATGGCCCGCTCCTCTATATGTGTCCATGACGCGAAACGCTTATATCGCCGGAGGGGGCATTGTCTCATGACGGAATAGAGAAAGGAACGTCATGAGCGCAAAGATCATCGCCGTAACCAACCAGAAGGGCGGCACCGGCAAGACCACCACCACGCAGAACCTCGGGGACGCCCTCGCGGGCAAGGGCCTGGACGTGCTCCTCGTGGACATGGACCATCAGGCGAGCCTGTCGATCCTGTGCGGCATCGACCAGCCCGACCAGCTCGCCGACGACCAGATCGTCGCGACCCCGATCCTCCAGGTCGCCAACCACGAGACGCCTTGCACGAAGGACATCATCCGCCACGTCCACGAGCATCTCGACCTGCTCGCCAGCAACGTCATGCTCAGCCGCATCGAGATGTACCTGTCGTCCGTCTCCATGGGACGCGAGACCATCCTCAAACGTGTGCTCGAACCCGTCATGGACGACTACGACGTCATCATCATCGACTGCGCGCCGAACCTCGGCAACCTGACCGCGAACGACATGGTCGCCGCGGACGGGCTGATCGTGCCCATGTGCGCCCAATACCTCTCCGCGAAGGGACTCGACCTGCTGCTCGGCCAGTACGCCGACGCGAGGTCCCTCAACCCCGGCCTGCGGATCATCGGCGCGCTGATCACCATGAAGGACCCCAACCGCAGCATGCAGGGCAAGGTCCTCGAAAGCCTGCAACGCCAGAAGGAGCACGGCCTGCCCATGTTCGACACGATCATCCCCAGGGGAGTCGCGGCCGAGGAGGCGTCCACCAGCGCGCAAAGCGTCATCGCCTACAAGCCCGGCAGCAAGGTCGCGCAGGCGTACATGCGTCTCGCCGACGAGGTCATGCCATGGATCGAAGCGTGAAGGACGGTAGGAAATGAACCTCAACCTCAGCAACCTGCCCGGAGCGTTCGGCGAAACGGAAACGAAACCCGACATGGAGAGCGGCGTCAGCGAGATAGACGCCAACCTGCTCGACGAGTTCGCCGGCCACCCGTACAGCGTGAACGACGACGAGGCGATGGACGACCTCGTGGAATCCATCCAGCGCATCGGCATAGCGACCCCGCTGTTGGTGCGACCCGCGGACGGAAGATACCAGATCATCAGCGGCCACCGGCGCGCCCACGCCGCCCGGATCATCGGCCTGGACCGCGTGCCCGCGGTGGTGCGCGACATGGACGACGACACGGCCGTGATCACCATGGTCGACAGCAACAAATCGCGGCCGAACATCCCGTTGAGCGAACAGGCCAAGGCCATGCTCATGCGCCATGACGCGATCATGCACCAGGGCAGCCGCAGCGAGACCGGCGAGACGTCCCGCCAACAGCTGAGCCGCGAGAACGAGATGGGAGAGAAGACCGTCGCGCGTCTCGTCCAGCTCGGCCAGTTGGACGAACGCCTCATGCCGCACCTCGACGACGGCAGCCTGCCGGCGCGAAGCGGCCTGCAGGTCGTCATGACGAAGCCCGGGACCCAACGCAACGTGGCCGGCTGGCTCGAAGGCGGAGGAAAAAGGAAACTCGGCGAGGCCCAGGCCAAGACCATCCGCAGCCTGGACGAGCAGCAAGCCGAGGAACTCGACCCGGGAACCATCGCCGTGGCCTGCGCCGTGGAACGCAAACCGAAGACGAAGGAATACGTCCGCGTCCCACGCGAATGGATTCCGGCCGGCATGGACGACGACGACGCCATCGAATGGATACATCGGGCCATCAACGAATACAGCAAGTAGAAGGAGCTTCAATGAGCAACGACACCAGCGACGAACAGCGCATGCGGGAGGCCACCAGGAGTACGGCCGACGCGGCGCACACCAGCATGTGGCTCATCGCGGCGGAGTTCACCGCGGCCAGCCGATACGAGACCGACCCGGACATGGAAGAGAAGGTCGACGCGTTCGTGGCCGGCGCGGCATGGGGAGCGGAGCACCTGCCCCCGCCCGACGACAGGGAGATCCTGCGCATCCTCGAGAAGGAGCACGTCCGATGCTCCGAAGAGGTGTGGAAGGCGATAAGAAACGTCATCCAGGAACGCGTCAAGGCACGGAACGAGTGAAAGGGAATCCGGATGGCAACGACGAAGCCGCGGGTCGAAAAGCTCTACGAGCAGGCGGTGGACGCGTTGAACCGGCATGAGGACCCTTTCAGTCCGGCATGGCGGGAACGCAACCACATGAGCGAGGACGAGACGGAATTCCTCATGGACGTGCTCAGCGCGCGCATCTCCTACGGGGAGAAATGGATCAGGGAAAGGATGAAGGAACAGTGAGAAGGAAACTCGACCAGAAAACACAGGACGCGCTACGCAAGCTGGACGCCGTGGAAAACGTGACCGAGACCCGCATCCAATACAGCGAGGGGTTCAGGAAGACCGCCCTCGAACGCGACCGCAGGGGAGACAGTCCCGCCGTGATCTTCCGCGAGGCGGGACTCGACTCGGCCGTCATCGGATACAAGCGCATCGAACGGTGCATGAGCCGGTGGCGCGCACGGGACCGTGAAACGCGGGAGGACAAGGAGAACGACACAATGGAGGACGGACGATGACGGCAATGATGGTGCTCCAACCAAGGGACTGGAACGACCTCGTCTCCATCATCGTCATGGGCCTCGTGGCGATAGCCGCGCTGGTCCTGCCATCCCAGGTGATGGGAAAGACCACCAAGGACAAGGAGAACGATCATGGCGGAGACAATCGAGGACGGACTCAACTGGGCGGCGCGACAGCTCAACACCGCGTGGAGACACACGTCACTGCTCAATCCGAGGGACGAGGCGAACGTGTACGGCGGCATCTCGGCCGCGAAGGCGTCGATCATGGGCGGATGGGCGACCATCCGCGTCCTCGAAGAGGAACGCGTCCAGACGGGCCTTCTCAAACAGCAGATTCAGTTCATGCAGCAGCAGAACATGCTCCTGCAGCAGCAGAACATGCTGCTACAGCAACAGAACCAGCTCCTGCAGCAGAACATCCAGCCGGCCCCGCAGCCAGTCCAGCAGCAGACGCCGCAGGCGTAGGCGGGAAAGGAAAGATCGATGGAGGAACACTGGAAATGCCCCGTAAGCTGTCCCGGATGCGGGACGCCGGCCCCGTACGGCAGGGAGGAATGGCGTCGCGTGGACGCAGGCGGCGAGACGACGGCCCGCTGCCCCGTCTGCGGGATCGAATACAGGATACGTCCGGTGTTCCGCTATCTCGTGGACAGGCTGGACGGCGGACGGCGGCATTGACGGACTGCACGGACAAGGAGTGGTGACATGGCGTCTTTCACGGACGAGCAGATGCGTCTTCTGAAAGGGAACGACGCGATATCGGAAGTCAGCAGGACGAGAATCTACTACAGGGAATGGTTCCAGATGCAGGCCATCATGAAGAACCGTCTCGGCATGGGCCCCACGAGGATATTCACCGAGGCCGGCCTTCCTCCCAGCCTCGTCGGCTACAAGCGCATCGAACGGTGCATGAGCCGGTGGAGAAGGAAGTATGAGGGCTTCGACCTTACCGAACTCGACGTCAGAGGGACAAGCTTCAAGAGGCGGGGGAGGACCATCGTGAAGACCGAACCGGCGGGCGGTCTCAGGGAACTGCGCGCGAGCCTCGACGAGCTGAAGGATCTCATAGCGGGACTGCGCTCCGACCTCGAATCCATGGAGGCGGCCATCAACGAGAAAGGCGGACGCGCATGAGCGGACTGCTGGCCGTATTGGGAGAATGGGCGTGGAACCAGACCATGGGCGTGTGGAACACGTTCACCGCGATGGGCGGCGCGCCACTGCTCGGCCTGACCGCGCTGTTCGGCTTCGCGGGACGGCTGATGAGCCGTCTCGCATGCTGCGGCGGGAGGATGCTGCGCGTCGCCGCGCTGACGGCCGCGACGTTCCTGTGGGCGTTGGGCGTCGTCGCGTCGCTGGCGTGGATGTGGACGATGCTTCTTTCCAGGATCCCGTGGCTCCTTCCCCTGGTCGGGAGCCTGGGATCGCTCTAATCCATGAAGCGCCACCGGTCCTCATAGCCGATGACGCCCACGCACACCTTCCGCAGAAGCGGCCATGGCAACGACGCCACGGAACACAGGTACACGACATCCAGACGGGGATTATAGAGGCCGAGCCGGCGAACACGGCGGTATTCGGGATGGACCGAATGCGTTCCCATCAGCCAATAGCACAGCAGCTGGAGCGTATGGTCGCGGGTCGGCTCGCCGCGCAGCGTCTTCATGTCCCACAACGTGTCGGCGGTCATGAAATCGCCGTCGCCGTACGAGACGACCGGCGTGTAACCGCCCTCGAACGTAAAACCGTCCCATTCGACCGGACCGAACGCGTCCAGGAAACGGCAGGAACGCTGCACCATGCGCCGCACATTCCAACACGTGTCCGGATCGGCGCGCGGAGGCGCGGGGGAAGCCATCCGCCACGCGGCTGGCAGACCTGCCGGACCCTCAACGTCACCGGCAGCCCGCCGTACTGCGGCTCGTCCACCGGACGCCAGCCAACCCTCGGCACCCACGCCCAATCCGACAGGGAATCCCAACCATAGACGGCCATCACGCCCCTCCAATCCATGGAAAACACACGGCGCGGACGCGCCAACACGCACTGGCCTGCGTTCCGGACGCCACGATATCAGCGGCGCGCACAGGTCGGAACAGGAAAACAAGGCAAGGAAAGGACACGGCATGCCCGCCATCAAACTCAAAACGAAAGTCAGCGACAGGATCCTCGAGAAGGCTTTGGACGGCCTCGAAGCGGAAAAAGCCCTCGAAGCGGGGGAGGCGAAAGCGGAGGAACCGGCCGTCAAGGAACGCCTGCGTCCTCCGTCGCGTCTGCTGGCCGGCCTCATCGGCCTCATCGCCGACATCAAGGCGACCGGCGAGCAGACCGTCGCCGACAACGACCCGCAGGAGGAAAAGCGCAGAACGCAGGACGCATCCAAGGCCATGAAGACCCTGCCGGCCGCGGAACGCATCGCGGCCGGACATGGATACGACAGCGTCATGATCGGGGAGGGGCACGTCCGCGACATCGACTCCCTCGCACGCGACATGGATGCGTTCTGGCGCGAATGCGTCAGGGAAAAGGACTGGGACATGGCCCACGAGGCCAACGACCTGCTCGCAAGACTGACCCTCGTGGAATCCGAATCCTGGCATTAGAACGTTCCTTCCGGACGCCGCCGGCGACGGAAGGGAACCAAACAGAAACACAACAACAAAAGGAGAGACCATGGCCGAAAACGCACAGACCATGACCGAATTCACCTACGCGCCCGGCGAGAAGAACATCGTCGGAGACCGTTTCAGCCCGAGCGTGATCATCTTCTGGCTCAAGACCTCGATCGCCGCGTCCAGCACGCGCGTGCAATACAAGGCGCCGAACACCCTGTTCGGCCTGATCCCGCTGGGCGCTTCAACCAAGACCATCCCGCTGCGCAACATCGCCAGCGTCGACACGAACACGAAATTCAACCTCGGCAGCCTCGTCTGGGGATTGTTGTTCCTGTTCGTCGGCTTCGGCATGTTCAACTCCAACGCCCTGGCCGCCATCGTATTCCTGATCATCGCCGCGGCGAACTTCGCCAACGTGATGAGCGCGACCCTGACGTTCCACGACCCGTCCGGCGGCGCGAACGCCATCACCGTGAGCATCCTCGAGAAGGACAGGCTCATGGGCCTCGCCCAGGAGATCCAGACCCGCGTGTTCGCGGACGCCGACCAGCTGCGCCACGAGGAAAGCATGCACATGGCCGAGAAGCAGTACACGGCGCAGACCAACAGCGTGCTCATCCAGCAGCAGATGCTCGCCAACCAGCAGACGCAGACTCCGGCGCAGGCCGAGCAAACCCAGCCGGGCGAGTGACATCGTCCAAAAACAGGAAAGAAGACAGGGCCGAGAAATCTAAATCGGCCCTGTCTTTCGTCTAATATGGAAGCACCGGTCGGGGCACTGCAAACATGGCCAAGATCGGCGGGGTGGTCTCATTCCCATCCCCTGGCAAAGCGTCTGGCCGGTGTCTTCGGACACCGGCCTTTTGCATTCCGTGGTCGTACAGACAATAAAAAGTTTGACTCACGGTAAAACATGCGCTTAAGCGTTGCGTGGAGATGTCCACGTGACGCTTACTTTTATAGACATCCCGAAAACGTCCGTTTCCGGAATGGGGGAGAAGTCCACGACGCTCCGGAAGAGAACGTCCCGCAATCAACGTCCCGAAATCCGATGTCTTCGACGAGTAATGGAACGACCGGACGCATGGAGGGAATCATTCTCGGATAAGCTTGGATAATCCAAAGGCAAAAGAACTATTCTTTCGTGCAAAGTCTTGCTATTTTCGTGCAAACAGCATATAATGTATGAGAATATTTTGAGGAGTGCAACTATGGCAGGAACAACCACGAACATCAATATCCGCATGGATTCCGAACTGAAGAAACAAGCCGAAGCGCTATTCGGCGAACTGGGAATGAACCTGACGACCGCATTCAACATCTTCGTCCGCCAATCCCTCCGCCAGGGAGGAATCCCTTTCAACGTGTCGCTCGACAGGCCCAACAAGGAAACCCTGACCGCCATGCTGGAGGCGGAACGGATAGCGAAAGACGAGAATACGAAGGGATACCACGATTTGGATAGCCTGTTCGGGGACCTGGAAATATGAGAGAGACGAAATACGCGGTCAAAACAACCACGAAATTCAAAAAGGATCTCAGACTCGCGAAACGACGAGGCCTGGACGTCAGCCTGCTCAAAGAGGCGATTTCCATTCTGGCGACCGGCGGCGCACTCCCCGAGCGCTACCGTGACCATGCCCTCACCGGCAATCTGAGCGGATTCCGCGAATGCCACATCCTGCCGGACCTGCTGCTGGTCTATCTCATGGAAGAGGACGTATTGGTGCTTACCCTGGTCCGCACAGGCACCCACAGCGATCTGTTCGGAAAATAATGGACGACAGCAATCCTATGGACCCATATACTGGAACCGCCCATTCCATATCGGAATATCGATAGCGCAGGATTCCGCAGCTCAGTTGACGGAGGAGGTCGAAAAGGGAAAGGCGTATCGCAAGTCTTTCGGAGATGGGCGGATTCGCATTCCCTATCAGGTGTGGCCGCATCGTGGCGACCTAATGCCATGCCCCTGTGGAGACATGACGTCCTCCTCCAATCCATCGTGACACATCAACGCCGTTCCTGACTCTCACCATTCCAGCTACGTTCCCGATTCTCCGTCCGCACGCGTCCGGCCTATCATTTCCAAAGCCTCCCGAACATCCGATGTTTTGCCCGGCCCGTCAGGTTCTTTACGGACCGAATTTCCCGTTTCGCGGCCGACAAGCAGTGTGGCGTCTTTCTCGACCATCCAATCGGACACCGCGTCCCAATAGCCATCACGGCTTGAGACAGTGCCAGAGTCTCACTTGAGACATGCCCTGCGACGGGGGTACGCGACTTATATTCCTGGACCGCATCCAGGAAACAGATACCAGCGTAGCCAATCCACCACGTCAGACAATCCTCGGAAAAGAAGAGGGAAGCGGGTGGAGAGTCGAAAGGAAACAACAAATGGCAACAAAGAAAATCGCAGCCGGCCTCCTCGCCGCGGCAACCCTCATCTCCACCCCGGCGGTCGGCATGATCGCTGCCGGCACCGCTATGGCAGATCCCACCGCGGCCACCATCACCGTGAATGGCGATGTCGCCGGCCACACCTTCAAGGCCTATAAGATCGCAACCTACGGCAACGTCCAGATCGACGGCAACGGCGCGGCCAAACTCACCCTGACCAGCACCGACCAGGCCAAGATCACCGCGGCCGCCCAGAGCGCCGGCATCACCGTCGCGTCCGGCCAGGACCCGATCGACGCCGTCACCCGCAACGCATCCGCCGCGCAGGTCAAGGCGTTCGCCAAGGCATTGGCCGCGTCCGGCATCGCCCAGACCGGCCAGACCACCACCGGCTCCGGCAAGACCGCCACCATCGGCAATCTGACCGAGGGCTGGTACCTGGTCACCGACTCCAAGGGCCTGCCGGTCCTCGTCGGCACCCAGGTCACCTCCAACGGCAAGACCGCGACCAAGATGGCCAACGGCGACGCGCTCGGCACCATCGACATCAAGTCCACGAGTCTGAGCGTCGATAAGAAGGTCAACGGATCCGACGACGGCAGCGCGTCAGTCGGCAGCACAGTCGGATACACCGTCACCATCCCGATGCCCGACCCGGCCAACGTCGCCACCCTGAAATACAAGGACACCCTGACCGGCGGCAAGATCACCGATACGCCGACCGCCACCATCGACGGCAAAACCGTGTCCATCAGCCCGGTCGTGGACTCCAACAAGGCCGGCTTCACCGTCGACCTGACCAGCCTGATCGCCGGCAACAAGGGCAAGACCCTCGTCATCACCTACCACGTGAGGACCACCGCGAAGACCGTGACCAACAACGCCGAACTGAACGGCACCGACACCAACGGCAACGTCATCGACCCGGGCCACGGCGGCGGCAGCGACACGACCAGCGTCAAGGCGTACGACTTCGACCTGACCAAGGTCGATTCCGTGTCCACCGGCACGAAGCTGCAGGGCGCGCAATTCAAGATCCAGAAGAAGAACGGCGCCTGGCTCAAGCAGACCGACGGCGCATGGTCCGACGCCAAGAACGAGGCCGACGCCACTGTGTTCACCACCAACGCGCAGGGCCAGACCAACTTCACGGGACTGGGCAACGGCACCTACACCGTCAAGGAGGTGGCGGCCCCGGCCGACCATTATCTGGCCGGCACGTTCACGTTTGACGCGACCGTGCACAACGGCACCACCACCTTCTCCGGCAACAACCTCGTCTCCGGCCTTGACGGCGACAGCGCCCAGGTGAAGAACAACCCGACCGTCAACGGCCTGGCCAAGACCGGTCAGGGCGGCCTCCTGCTCGCCGGTACCGCCGCCGCCATCATGGCCGCCATCGGCGCGGGCTGCGCCGTCGCGTACCGCCGCCAGAAGCAGGCCGACTGAGAGGGGAGGAACGCGTGACGACCGCCGCCAATACCGCGCCCACGCGGCGTAGCCTGCGCCTCCGGGCACGCCGGTCGCGCAGGCTGCTCGCGGCGGCGGTCGTCTGCCTCATCCTCGGGCTTGTGCCGTTGACCGGCATCATCGCGATCCAGGGGGCGAACGCCCACCAGGCCGCGGTCGAGGCCGCCAGGCAGGAGCGGGCCGCGGCCGGCTGGACACCCGCCGAGCAGCGGCGCACGCTTGCCGGAGCCCGCGCATACAACAAGGCGCTCACCGTGTCCGGCCAGCACGCGATCGGCTCCATCACCGATCCCGACACCGGCGCCGTGGACTTCGCGGCCAGGGCCGATAAGGACTACTGGAATGCGCTCAAGGGCGCGCAGGGCCTGATGGGCACGGTGCGCATCCCCCGCATCGGCGTGACCCTGCCCATCCGGCACGGGTCCGACGAGGCGGCCTTGGCGAACGGCGCGGGACATTTGTACGGCACGTCACTGCCCGTGGGCGGCAAAAGCACCCATACGGTGATAACCGCCCACAGGGGCGTGCCCGACAAGGAGCTGTTCACCAGACTGGACGAACTGCGGAAGGGCGACGTGTTCTACCTGACCGTCGCGGGCCGCACCATCGCCTACAAGGTGTTCCGCATCATGGACGTCGACCCGCAGGACACCAGCCATGTGCGCATCGAACAAGGCAGGGACTTGGCGACTCTGCTGACCTGCACGCCTTACGGCGTGAACACGCAGCGCCTGCTCGTCACGGGCCGGCGGGCCGCCATGCCGGACGACGTTCCGGAACCCGAGGACGCGCCCAAGGATATGAAGCCCCTGTGGGTGGGTGTGGCCGTGGCCGTGGCCGTCGCATTGGCGGGGCTGGTGGCGATCCCCGCCCGGCCGTGCGTCATAGGAGAGCATATCGGACGCCGATTGTAACCGAATCCTCAAAGAAAGGAATCATATGAGCCTCAAAGACATACTGCACAGGTCGGCGCGGGTGGGAGCCGCGCTTCTGACCGCCATCGGACTGACGGGCGCGGGGTTCGCGATCCCGTCCACGGCGGCAGCGGCCACGAACACGTACGACATCGGCAAGGTCGGCACCGTCAGGTTCACCGACCTGCTCGCGAACAACAAAGGCGGGCTGAGCCTCAACTCCAACAACCACGTGTACCCGGATGACGGACAGGGATGGAAGCACTTCCAGGCCACCGCCCAGCTCGATACCCACATCAACAACATCGGCTCCCTGCATGAGGGCGACAAGGTGACCATTCCGCTGTCCAAGACCGGCAGATTCGGATGGAAGACTTTGAGCGTGCTGCCGAACGTCAAAAACGGCGTGGGAGACGTCGTATTCACGGCGTCCGCCTCCGACACCGCCATCACCCTGACCCGTACGGCGGCCCCCGCCATCGGCGCGTTCGACTACCGGCTCCAACCCTCCGTTGACGGCTGGTACTCGTATCCGGCAAGCATCGGAGCGGAGACCACGCTCACCGCGGGCGGAAGCTCCTACACATTCACTTCCACGCTGCCGACCGAGAACTACAAACTCGGAAACGATGCCATGCACGTTTACGGCGACTTGGCCTCCTATCCGGACTCAGGTCTGATGGGCGCCCGCCTGTTGGGAGGAGCGTCGCATGACGCCATCGCCAACGGGCAGACCCCACGCTCCAGCAAGGAACCCAAGGTTTTCCACATCCATATCGTCGGAAACGACGGGCACAAGGTGACGGTGAGGCGCGTCGAACTCACCGGATTCAGCTATACGGCATACGACGCCACTCATGCGGGATTCAGCTACGCGGCCGACGTGACCGGCGGAATCGACACGACGGCGAAGGAAGGCTCCACCGCCGAGAAGGGTGGATGGACGAAAACCGTCAATCAGGACGGCAGCATCGACCTGTCCATCAACGTGGGTGCCCTGTGGGGTGACAAGGCCGTGCGGTACAACGCGGGTGCGAAATCCTACGACGATACCACCAACCGGTATTTGAGGGCCAACGGCAACCTCCCGGACGATGTGGACGGCAACATCGGCATCGGCTTCGATTCCTCCTCGGAGCAGCGGACGGCCTCCTACACGTCCGAGGTCACTTGCGCGGGCAAGACCATCCGACTCGAATCCGGCACCGTTCGGAACGCTCCCATCTCCAATACGATTGGAGCAGGTGAGAGCGCCATCGAATATGTCGGCAACGGCGCCACCGGCGGCAAATACCTGTACGGCACAGCCAAGCCGGGCACCGCGACGACCACCGCGACGGCCACCCAGTTCACCCGCACCGGTTACACGTTCACCGGATGGAACACGAAGGCCGACGGCACCGGCACCGCCTACCATGCAGGTGCGACCATCGCCTATCCGGCCGAAGGCAAGACGCTGACCCTGTACGCGCAGTGGAAGGTATCCAGCCATACTGTGACGTTCGATTCCAATGGTGGTTCTGCCGTCGCCTCGCAGACCGTGGACGACAAGGCCAAAGCCAAGGAGCCTACCGCTCCCACCCGGTCGGGTTGGACGCTTGAAGGCTGGTATCTGGACGGCGCGAAATACGATTTCAATACGCCGGTCACCCAGGACATCACGTTGAAGGCCGGCTGGCGGAAGACCGGTGTGACGACCGCGAAGGCCGACCTGCACAAGCGGCTTGCGACCGGTTCCAAGAACGGCCGGTACAAGCTCACTCTCGATGTCAAAGGCACCGGATCGCCCGCAATGCGTAACGCGACCGTCACCGACCCGTTATCCAAGTGGGTCGACCCGGCCGGTCTCGCGGACGGCAAGGGAACCGGCATCACCGTCACCAAGGACGGCAAGGCCATGACCTCCGGCTACACGGCCACGTATGACGCGAAAACCCGCACCGTCAAGGTGGTCCTGCCCGGCGACCTGGCGGACGGGGCCACCTACGCGGTGTCCTTCGAGGTCGTCCTGTCCAACGCGGCACGGCAAGCCTACATGCAGTCCGGCGCGTATCCGGACACCGGTGACGCCGACACCGGCCTGAACGCGGGCAAGAAAGGCTACTTCACGAACGGTAACGCGACCCTGACGTGGGATGCGGTGACCACCGTGAACGGAGCCCCGACCATCGTGCCGTCCAAGGCCGCGTACCCCAAGCCCGTCGCCACATGGGCCAGCGATGCACCATCCGTGCTGGTCAACCATCTGCCCGGCACCGGTGGCACGGCAAGCCTCATCCCCGTCATCGCGGGCATGGGAATCGCCATCGCCATCGCCTCCGCATGGGCCATCCGCAGGCGACTCGCCTAACGGAACCGGAACACGACGGGAAAACGAATGGGACATGCTCCGGAATTCCTCCGGGCATGCCCCATTGTTTCCCTGCTTCGGAAAGGACAAGGAACGGAATATGGAAAAGGACGTCGACAAATTGGAACGGGCGCGCTTGGCGCGCAAGGAGATCATCGACCATATGGACTGCGACGACTGCACGGAGGATTACGTGTTCCTTCTGAAGCAGGGCGGCCGCGAGTTCGGTATGGGATTGACCACGGTGCTTTCCATGCTCGCATTCGCCGAACACGAGGGCGCGGTGCCACCCCTCCCACCGGAATGGTGGCTGAAAGTATCCAGGAGATACTAACGGTGTCAGAACCGTTTCCTTGATATCGTACGACACTACGATTGGAACCGATATCGGTTCCATCGGAGGTGTCGTATGGATGTGTTCAAAACCCATGTCGGAGAGGGCAGGGCCATCGCCATCAGCAGGGAGAATTATTTCATGGAGACCAAAGGCATGGAACCGTATGTGGTCGAACGGGATGGGCATAGAACATGCTATGCGGTCTGTCCCGAATGCGACAATCCGATCCAATTGATCGGGTTGAACCGTCGCGAACTGGATGCCGGTCATCGACGCCCATATGGAAAACACGTCAGGCATGACGTGCCTGGAGTGGCCGCATATGACGAGACGGCGTATCTGGAATGCTCGTATTCGAATCCGGGATATCATCGTGACCCCGGTTCGCGTCGTCCCCCGTCCAATCCAACGGCATTGGCCCTGTACCGGATCATGAGGGACCGGTTCGACCGGGTGGAATACGCGTGGAGACGCGCATCAGGAATACGCCTTGGCATCAAGAGCCTGCGCAGGGCGTTGACCCTATGGCGGAACGACAAGGCATGGCTGAATTACGATTCCATCTACTGCAACCTTCCACAGATGTTGTTCATGGGATCGCCGGAACAGGACCTGTACGGCCACTGCGTGTCCAAGGATGGTCCGGTCGCTGCGGCTCTTTCCACTCTCGACGACATCAGACTGGAACCCGTGGATTTTTCCGAGGAATACGTTCGCGTTTCCACCACACGTTTCACCAACGTCACGTTCACGCTCGGCCCTCCATCCAAACGAAAGAACGGCGAGCACATGGTCGAATACTTCCCACTATGCCTGTTACATGAGGGACGTCAGATCGGCGGTTTCATCCAGGTTCGTACGGATCCGGAATGGTTCAGCCGCATATTGAACATGCCTGATTGGCATGAGAACCATCGTCTATTGGCCATGGCCACCGATGTGCTGGAATAGGTTTCCGCGGTTGAAGAATGAAACAGGAATTGGGAAAGGGAACGGTTCGCGACAATCGAAATTGTCGCGAACCGTTTTTCCATCTTGGACCGTCATGCGAACCGTAGACGGTGATCTTCGCGATGCGCTATCTGTTGTGCGAATCAGGCGTGACGACGCCCTCGGCGGGCGACCTCGATGCCGGCGGCGCCCATGACGAGGGTCATGGAGACGATGGCGATCGCCGTGGTGTCGGCTCCTGTGGAGGCCATGGCCTTGTCGGCCTTGTTGACGGCTTTCTGGAGCGCGACCCCGTTCTCGACGCGCACCTCTGTGCTATCGGCGGGGGAATCCTTGACTGTCATGGCCTGTCCCGGCTCTGATGGTTGAACCGGCTGGTCAGACTGATTAGGCTTCGACGGTTCGTCAGAATCACTCGGCTGGTCCGGCTTCGACGGACGGTCGGTCTTGGATGGAGTATCCGGCTGGGTTGGCTGATCAGGCTCAGACGGCAGGTCAGGCCGGCTCGGCTGATCTGGAGTATCCGGTTTCGAAGGATGGTCGGTCTTCGCCTGTTCGAGCGCCTTCTTCGCCGCGTTCAGCTCGTCGTTGGCACGGTCGAGGTTCTCGCGGGCGGCGATCAGGTCCGCGACGGCCTGGTCGTTGGCGCGTTCGGCGGCGTCCAACACGTCGGACGCCTTGGATTGGTCGGCCCGCGCCTTGTCGTAGGCGGCCTGAGCGGCATCCACCGCAGTGCCATCGCCAGGCTTGTCCAAAGCGGCCTGCGCATCATCCAACGCCTTGTCCGCCTGCGCCTTGTCCGCCTGCGCCTTGTCGTACGTGTTCTGCGCGTCCTGTCGGGCGGTCAGCGCCCTGCCGTACGCGGCCTTGGCGTCGCGCACGGTCGTGTCCGTGGCGTCATACGCGTCCAACGCGGCCTTGGCATCCGACACGTCGGAGCCGGCCTTATCGAGGGTCGCCTTGGCGTCCGTCACGACGCCGTCGGCCGTGGTCTTCGAGGCAAGGGCCTCGTCCAGCGCGGCCTGCGCGGCACGCACCGCGGCGTTGTCGCCGGATGCGGCGTCGAGCGCCGTCTTCGCCGTGGACACGTCTGTATCCGCCGTCGTCTTGTCCAACTTGGCCTTGTCCAAGGCCGTCTGCGCGTCCTGTTGGGCGGCCTTGGCCTTGTCGTAGGCCGTCTGGGCGTCGCGCACGGTGGAGTCGGCGGACTGGGCCTTATCGAGCGCCGTCTTCGCGGCGGACACGTCGGCGTCGGCCGTGGTCTTCGCCGTCTGCGCCTTGTCGTAGGCGGCCTGCGCGTCCCTTTGGGCCGCCAATGCCTTGTCCAGCGCGGCCTGCGCGGCACCGACCGTGGTGTCATCGCCGGACGCGGCGTCCAATGCGGACTTTGCCGTGGACACGGCCGCATCGGCCGTCGTCTTATCGGCCTGTGCCTTGTCCAGCGCGGCCTGCGCGTCCTTCGCGGCCTGCCGCGCCTTGTCCAGACGGGCCTCCGCGTCTGTGGCTGCGGCCGTGGCCTTGTCGAGCGCGGCCTGCGCGGTGGACACGTCGGCGTCGGCGGCGGTCTTGTCGGACTGCGCCTGATCATACTTTGCCTGCGCGTCCTTTTGGGCCGCCAGTGCCTTGTCCAGCGCGGCCTGCGCGGCACCGACCGTGGTGTCATCGCCGGACGCCTTGTCGAGCGCGGTCTTCGCGGCTGTGACGTCCGCGTCGGCGGCGGTCTTGTCCGCCTGTGCCTTGTCCAGCGCGGCATCGGTGTCCCTTGCGGTCTGCTGGGCTTTGTCCAGACGGCTCTGCGCGGCCTTGGTCTCGGCGTCGGCCGTCGTCCTGTCGGATTGGGCCTTGTCCAGCATGGCGGTGGCGGAGTCGAGCGTGCGGTTCGCCTCGTCCAGACGGGCCTTCGCGTCGCGGACCTGCGCCAGACGGCGCTTCGCCTCCTCGACGGCGGCCTGCGCCTCCGCGAGCGAGCGGTTCGCCGCGGCCTCGTCCGCGTTCGCCTTGTCCAGCCTTGCCTGCGCGTCCGTCAACGTGGCCTGCGCGGTATTGGCCTCGTCCAGCTTCGCGTCGGCCGCGGTCTTCGCGGCCTCGGCCTTGGTCACGGCCTCCTGCGCGTCGGCGACATCCTTCGCGGCGGAGTCGAGCGCGGCCTGCGCCTGCGCGGTGGCCGCGTCGGCCGCGTCCTTCGCTCTCCGGGCGTCGGCCAGCGTGGACTGGGCCTTGTCCAACGCGGTCTGCGCGTCCGCAACGCTCTGGCGTGCCGTGGCGACCTTGGCCGTGTCCGCGTCGTACGCGGCCTGCGCGGCCGACAGCGTGTTCCGGGCGTCGGTCAGCGTGGCTTGCGCCTTGTCGTAGGCGTCCCGTGCGTCGGACACGGCGTCGCGGGCCTTGTCGGCCTGCGCCTTGGCCGCGTCGTACGCCGTCCGCTCCTTGTCGCGGGCGGCCATGGCCTGCTGGAGGGCCTTCTGGAGGGCCGTCGTGTCGGTCGTGTTCGCGGCGATCCATTCGTCGAGCTGACGGATGTAGTCGTCCACGTCGTACGACGTCTCGCCGGTGGTCTCCGGATACTCGCCGAACTCCTGCGCGTGGGCGACAGCGCCGCCGTCGTATCCGAGGCCGGTGTACTTGAGTCGCGGGTCTACGATGTTGAGGTAGTGGCCGACCTGGTGGAACAGCTCGGGGTAGGCGCCGGCCACCTGATAGGCGGTCATGCCGGCGAGGTCCGGATAGTCGTCCGTGTCCTTCAATGCCTCCTGGTAGAGGGCCTTCTCCCTGTCGTACCAGCCGTCGTAGGGGTCGTCGAATCCCTCTTGATAGCCCCATGCCAGATTCTCGGCATCGGCGCCCTCACCGTTGTGGTCGAACATGAGGTGCGCCGCATCGGCCTGCCTGATGGCCAGCGCCATCAGGCTGTCGGTGACGCGCAGCGGCTCGAGCCCCTCGGAGGCGCGCAGCTTGTTGCACTCCTTGATACGCTCCAGCGCGGCCTTCACGTTCTGCAGGGCGACGGCGTCATCCGGATCGTTCGCGTGAATCTGTGCGACATATTCGCTGAGAGACTCGTCGGTCAGGATGCGGTAGGCGTACGGGTCGCGGCCCTCAAAGAAATCGATCGCGGTCTTCGACTGCTGCGACTGCGCCTTGTCCAACGCGGCCTGCGCGTCCGTGACCGCCTGGTCGGCGGCGTCCAACGCGTTCTTCACGTCCGTCTCGGCCGTGCCGGCCTTGACGGCCGCGTCCCTCGCCTGGTCGAGCGCGACCTGGCGATCCTTTACTTCCGTCTGTGCGGCGGAGACGGCGGCCTGCGCCTTGTCCAGAGTCTTCGCGTCGGACGACTGCGAGTTCTCGGCGGCCATTAGGGCGGCCTGTGCCTTGTCGTACGCGGACTGGGCCGCGTCCACGTCCTTCCGGGCGGCATCCACGTCGGTGGACGCCTTCGCGGCCGTGCGCTGGGCCTGGTCGTACGCGCTTTGGGCGTTCGTGTGGGCGAGGTCGGCCTTCGCGGCGGATTGGCGGGCCGCGTCCAATGCGTCCTGCGCGTCCTGTGCGGCCTTGGCCGCCTGCTTCGGGTCGGCCTTCGCGGCCACGTCCTTCGCCTTGTCGTAGGCCGTCTGCGCATCCTTCGCGGACTGCTGCGCCTTGTCGGCGGCCTTGGCGGCCTGGTCGGCGGACTGCTGCGCCTTGTCGGCCTGCGACTGGGCCGCGTCCACGTCGGTGTCGGCCTTGGCGGCATCGTCCCTGTCGGCCTGCGCCTTGTCCACGGCGGTCTTGGCCTTGTCGTACGCGGCCGACGCGTCGGCCAAAGCCTTGTCCGCAGCCGTCTTGCCGGCCTGCGCGGAGTCCACGTCCTTATCGGCCTTGGTCTTCGCGCTCCGGGCGGCGGACAACGCGCCGGATGCCTTGGACTGGGCGGCCAACGCCGCGTCGTATTTCATCTGCGCGGCCGCGACGGCGGAACCGGCCGCATCGGTCGCGTCGGCCAATGCCTTGCGGGCCGCGTCCGCGTCGGCGTCCGCCTTGGTCTTGCCGGCCTGCGCGGCCGACAGCGCGTCCTGGACCTTGGACCGGGCGGCGATGGCGGCATCGTAGGCGGCCTTCGTGTCGGCCAATGCCTTGTCGGCGGCGGTCTTGTCGGCCTGCGCGGCGGTCACGTCATTGTCCGCATCGGTCTTCGTGGCGGCCGCCGTGTCCAACGCGTCCTGGGCCTTGGACTGGGCGGACAGCGCCGCGTCGTACTTCGACTGGGCGTCCGCGACGGCGGAACCGGCCGCGTTGGTCGCGTCGGCCAATGCCTTGCGGGCCGCGTCCACATCCGACCGGGCCTGCGCCACGCCCGACTGGGCGGCGGCGAGGGCCTGCGCGGCCTGCGACTGGGAGGCCAGCGCGTTGTCGTACGCGGTTTGGGCGGCCGTCACGTCGCTGGCATTGACCCGCGCGTCGGCCAATGCCTTGGCGGCCGCATCCACGTCGGCGTCCGCCTTGGACTTCGTGGCCTGCGCGGCGTCCAATGCGGCCTGCGCCTGCGACTGGGCCGCGAGGGCCGCATCGTACTTCGACTGGGCGTCCGCGGTGCCGGCGCCCGCGGCGGCAGTCGCGTCGGCCAGCGCCTTGCGGGCCGCGTCCACGTCCGCCTGCGCCTTGGATTGGGCGGCGAGGGCCTCGTCGTACTTGGCCTGCGCGTCCCTTTGGACGGCCTGCGCCTTGTCCACACGGGCGGCCAGTTCGACGCGTTGGACGGAGGACAAGTCCACGGCCTTGTCGTACGCGGCCTTCGCGGCCGCCGCATCATCATTGGCCTTGTCCAACGCGGCCCGCGCGTCCGTCACGCCTCCGGCCGCCTCGTCCGCGTCGGCCTTCGCCTTGTCGTACTTGGCCTGCGCGTCCGATTTCGACGCGGCCGCGTCCGCCTTGGCCTGCTCCAGCGCCTCGCGCGCGGCCTTGGCCTGCATGTCGGCCTTGTCCAAAGCGTCCTGCGCGGACTTCACGTCGCCGGCCTTCGAGTCCGAGTCATGCTGGGCCTTGTCCAAAGCGTCCTGCGCGTCGCGTCGCGCCTGCTCGGCCTTGTCCACGCGCTCCTGCGCGGCGGCGACCGCGTCCTGTTGCGAATCCCTTGCGGAGACTCCCATATTGTCCGTGGTCGTCGTCGCGTCCGCGGCCATCGCGTTCGGCGCGGCGGCCAGCGTGGCGACCGCCAGCGTGGCGCCCATCAATGCCTTGGTCCTGTTGCCCATGATTCTCTTCCCCTTCCATGGCCGTCTGTTAATGCCGCGGGACCATCCCGTGGACCAAACGGCCTCATGTAGCACAATACTACATGTAGTATTAATTTTTGTCAATGTACGCCATGAGGGCGTTTTCGATCACCTCCTGGACGGTGGTGCCGCGCTCCGCGGCGTATACCTTGACGCGCAGTCTCACGCTTTTCCTCATTCTGATGGACGTGACGATGCGGGGATCGTCGTCCTGCGCCTGATTCTTCTGTGCCATACTCGGCCTCCTTGGTTGCGTACTACAAGTATTAATATAGCGCTTATGCATCGGGCTCGACGCCGCTCGGGGGAGAGGAATGAGTATCGCAGATGTGTGATATAATGGTTGGACGGGAAGGCAAGGGCCGCCCGACATCCCGATATGAAAGGGAAGAGAAGCATGATGGACGTCGATTATCTGGACATGCGCACCGGCGAGCTACGTCGGGGCGAGCTGAAGGACTATTCCAAGGCGGCTCTCGCGCGGCTCGACAAGGCGTGCGGCTACAAGTCGTTCCGTCCCGGCCAGCTCGAGGCCGTCAACTCGATCCTCAACCGGCACGACCTGATTGCCGTGATGCCGACCGGCAGCGGCAAGAGCGTCTGCTACCAGTTGCCCGCCCTGCGCGACGGGTCGTTCACCGTCGTCGTCTCTCCCCTGCGCGCGCTCATGCGAGACCAGGTGCAGGCCTTGCAGGCCAGGGGAGTGCCGGCCGCGCTCATCGATAGCGGTGTCTCGCCGAAGCAGCGCCAGAGCATCTACGACATGGCTCATGGCGGGGGACTGCGTATCCTGTACGTCGCGCCGGAACGGTTGTGGACCGACGATTTCCTGTTCTTCGCGCAATCCACGCGCATCGACCTGATGGCCGTCGACGAGGCGCACTGCGTGCTGCAGTGGGGCAACGACTTCCGTTCCAGCTACCTGCGCATCGGCGAGTTCATCGCCGGCCTGCCGTCACGTCCCGTCGTGGCCGCGTTCACCGCGACCGCGACCCGCAGCCAAGTGCCCGAGATCGCCGAAAAACTGGGACTGGACCAGCCGGTGCGCATCGGCACCGGTTTCGACCGTCCCAACATCCGTTTCGACGCGCTTAAACTCAAACCATCCGCACGCAAACGGTTCATCCTCGACTGGGTCGACGGCCACGAGGGCAGCGGCATCATCTACTGCAACACCATCAAGGACTGCGACTCGTGGGCCGAACGACTCGCCAAGCACGGCGTGGACGCGGCCGCGTTCTACGCGCCCCTCGCCGACAGGGACAAGGCCCGTATCCAGGACGGGTTCCTCGCCGGCTCGCCTCGCGTGATCTGCGCGACCACCGCGTTCGGCATGGGCGTCGACAAGCCCGACGTGCGCTGGGTCGTCAACAACGGACCATGCGAAAGCCTCGAGGCGTTCTACCAGGAGGCCGGCCGCGCGGGACGTGACGGCCAGCCCGCCCGAAGCGTCGTGCTGTGGACTGACAGCGACTTCATCAACTGGCGGTACCGCCTGCAGGACCATGCCGGCGGCGCGTTGGACGATCCCGAGCTCAAGGAACAGGCCGAACACGCCGCGCTCGGCCGACTCGACGCGATGCAGCAATACTGCGAGACGGACGAATGCCTGCGTCGCGTGCTCCTCGACTATTTCGGCGAGGATCAAGACAGGGAACATTGTGACAACTGCGGCAACTGCACGTACGTGGCCGACTGCGACGTGAACCCGCAGGAACTGCGCCGCAGAAGCCGCTCCACACGACGCCGCGGCGAAACGAAGACAGACACGGGCGGCAAGACCGGCCGGAAGTCCGGAACCGAACCGGAGGAGGAGCAGCAACCGTACGAGTCCCAGCCGGAGGACGAAGCCATTGTCTCGTTCGTGGCCGGACGCCAGAAGCTCATCGGACGCGGATTCGGCGACAGGAAGACCATACACAGCCTGCAGGGCGGAACCGGAGAGGACATCGACGACCAGGGACTCGACCAGGTCGACGGATACGGCGAACTCGCCGGCATGGACGAACGGACGATCAAGGACCGCATCGAAACGCTCGTCGCGGCTGGTCTCCTCAAACGAGGCATATACCACACGCTCCTCGACGGAAAGGAAACGGAATCATGACGAAGACACGTCTCGCCGAACTGCGCGCGGAAAGCGGACTCACCCAGATGGAGGTCGCGGCCATGACCGGACTGCGCCAATCCAAGATCAGCGACATCGAACGCGGGCAACGCAGCAGCGCGAAGATCCCGTTGGAGACCGCGGCCAAGCTCGCCGCCGCGCTCGGCGTGCACGCCGAGGACCTCCTCGAGACGAGCCTGCTCGAAAGAATCACCGTCACCGCCATGATGAACAAGCCGAACGGAAACGACGGCAGGGAAACGGACGAACGGCATGAGCGTCGCGCCACGGACCATGAGGCGTCTTAAGCCACTGCCGCGACGGAAGCCCTGCGGCGAAGCCTCCGGTCCGCTTCCACCTTGCCCATCAAAAAACCTACCTCGAACCAGCCGGATGAGACAGGTGAAACATCCAGCGAGACGGACCGCGACCGAAATAACGGACCTTGCAACCAGAACACGAAAAAGAGGAGCATGATGGCCGATCACGAGCCGTCGAAGAGCATCTGGAACAGGAGGAACGCGCTTTCATCGATCTGGTCGAGGGGCTGCGCCGGAATCAACCGTGAAGATCCCGCGCGCCATATGCCGGCATATTCACGGTCTTTGCGCATGAGAGGCTTACAACGCAGGCTCGATGCGGCCCTCTACCGCAATTCGGGAGGGATGATGTTGGCCGGATCGTTCTCCGGCGCGAAATACGGCCCGACCGCCCACAACGGCACGTTGGTCATCCAATCCTGCTCACGGTAACCGCGCATGGAGGACCGATAGCCGTGCAGTCCGGTATCGGAGCACAGTGCGCGCAGGCTCTTCGCATGCACGTTCTCCTCCGCCTTCACCTCCAAGGGCGCTGGCCTGCCATCCCGTTCGACGATGAAATCGACCTCCGCCGTGCCCTTGCCGGACGACCAGTAATGCACGTCCCCGCCGTTCGCGACGAGCTGCTGGCACACATACTGTTCGGTCATGGCGCCCTTGTACTCTTCGAGGGCTCTGTTCGACAGCAGCACATCGCGCGCGTGGACGTTCATCGCGGCACCCAGCAATCCGACGTCGTGCATGTACAGCTTGAACGACGAAAGATCCTCGTAGTCGCGCAGCGGAAGAGCCGGCTTATCCACCCGGAACACGCGGTTCGCCAAGCCCGAGTCCACGATGAACTGGATCGCGGTCTCAAACTGGGAACGACGCGCGCCCTGCGTTATATGCCCGAACACGAACTTGTGGTTCTCCCTGCCCAGATGTGCGGGAATCGAACGGAACGCCAGCCGCACACGTTCTACGTCGATTCGTGAATCACCCATGCCATGCTTGGAGAAATCGTTGTCATAATCCGAAAGAAGCGATTTCTGGCGTGTGCGCGCCGCAGCGTAGTCATTGCCTCCATCAATGAAATCCTCCACCACCCGGGGCATGCCGCCGACGAAGTAATACTGGCGGAGCCTTCGCTCGAGACGGTCCGAGAACAGCGACGCCCTCGCGAAATCGAGGTTGGAGACCATGTCGGCAAGTGGCTCCTCACCGCAGGCGCGCAGGAATTCCAGGAACGTCATCGGATACATGTCGATGGTATCGACCTTCCCGACAGGGAAGGATTCGCCCGCATGGTACGCCAGTCCCAGGTACGATCCGGCGGCGGCGATATGACAGTCGGGAACGTCCTCGGCGAAGGCCTTCATCAACGTCAATGCCGCCGGCACTTCCTGGATCTCGTCGATGATCACCAAGGTCTTGCGTGGCACGATCTTCACGCCGGTGAGCACCTCGATGTTCTCCAACGTCGTCCTCGCGTCGTAGCCGGCCTCGAACACGGCCTGCGACGGTTTGTTCATGAGGTTGACGTATGCGCATGCGTCGTAATGGCTTCTGCCCAGCTCACGCAACGCATAGGTTTTCCCCACCTGCCGCGCGCCGCACAACACGAGGGGAAGATGTCTGGGATTGTCACTCCACCGCAGAAGCCTCTCGTCGATATCACGCTTCATCTGAAGTTCACCTTCCATTCGGACGTCCATGAATCCGCCAATGCAAAAAAGCAATGGAAGACCCTAGCCGTTTTTGTAAAAAAGCCAACGACCGATAGACTATTTTATACATAATTCATGATGAATGATTGCAATCTTCATGCAAAAGTTCGAATGAATGCATGGTCGCCCCTGCCGCGGCGGAAGCCCTGCGGCAAAGCCTTCGGTCTGCTTCCGTCTTGCCATTCTCCTTATAGCTTCACGGCGAGAGGCCAGCCGACGAGGATATCATCAGAATCAACCGCCATGAGAGCTCAAGCGGGGGACATGTATCGCACGGATGAGACGTGGCGTTCACCTTTACCCAATCGGCCGCTTATCGAAATGCCGTTTTAGGCTCATTGGATGTATACGAATGATTGAGGAGGGGCTTTCACCTCCGGAGCATAATCCGAAAGGGGAATGGGCTCCGGGAAACGAGTCACTTGCGAGAGCTCGATGGCGTACGCGATATCGCTTCCTTTGAAATAGTCCATGAACCCATCCTCGTCTATCCCTCCGTGATCGTGGGTTTGTTCCCAGATCCCTTCCGGAGTCTCTTCCAGTATTCCGCCTATGGTGGCCTCGGCCACTACCGCGCTTTTTGGACTGGTGGCATAGATTACGATCGTGTCCACATCATGGCGTCTGAAGATGCGACGGCGGAACTCATATGTTTTCTCTCCTTTGAGTATGCGGTCCACGTATTCCGGCTTAATCGATAACATAGCCTTCATCGGTATCTCCCAGTTCCAAAATCGTCATGAATTGCCGCGTATCGAGGGGAATGCACGTGAGCCGATCCTTGGGGGATACGACATCATGGTCCAAGAGTTTTTGTCTTGTGGGGCGTACCCTCAAAGGAAAGTTAAAAAGCAGGGAAATGATATATGGATAGCGCCTCCTGGTCCAGAAGTCTTCGAGCTCTTCCGGAGTGAAGACACTGCGGCCCTTGATGAAACGAAGAAAAGCTTCCTTATTCTCGAACGAGTTGATGTTCTTGAGTTCGGTGACCGTGCATATTTCACTAACGACCGACCGGTACCGGGCTTGCCCCGTTCTATCCGATGTACGGTAGATGACGACGCGATCTCCAGCACGGAGCCTTGCCGCATTAGGCGCAGCCGAAAGATAGATTTTCTCAATGGTGTTGGTAGGAACCTCATCTTGTATGGGAATATGTGCTTCGCTCTGTAGCCTAATGTCTCCAAACAGACGTTCATGGTATTTAGGTATGATGGCAAGTAGATGGGCGCGGTCCCTTCTCGGGGAGATGAAAGGGAATTCCCGATAAGGGTCAAGACTCGTCGAAGACGGACGTTTCTTAATCCAAATCTGCTCAGAGCTTTTGTATCCCAAAGGGGAGAATCCGTACTGTTTCAGCAAGCCACGAAGACCTTTAGTGTTGTCTGTGTCGAACATAGTGACATAGACGTAAGGGCAGCGACTCTCGGCGAATTCTCTCAAGGCAATGGCAAGTAGGCGCTTGCCGAGACTCGTGTGATGGTCATAGTCGACCTTGAACGTACCGATTTTCATTCGTCGGCCCCGTAAAGGCGGTTGAGAGGATTCATCAAAATCATCCTCGATTTTGATGTAAAGCATGGCTTGGAGATGTCCGGAATCACGATTCCTGGACACCCAGGTCTTTTCACCTTCCGCTGATTTCCGGTCGAACCAATCATCGAATCCCTGATAGGCGTTTCTAAGACTGGTGAAAAAAGGGTCATGCAGATTCAGCTCAGAGAAGGAGACCTTACGAATATGATCCTCGAATCGTTGGGGATTCATCATCTTTTCTCCTCCATAAGCTGTTCGACTGTGATTGGTTCAAGTATCTCTGCGACCCAGAGTATCGAAGGGCCGCCTTCTTCAGGTCGGGGGAATAAGTCGTGAAAATCATCCGGTGAAATGGCCGCGAGACAAATCAACGCGTCATCGTCATCCCTTCCCCTTCGGGAGGCCTTACCGATTCGGTACATCCCTAGTTCTCTTCCGTCTATGGCGCTGACATATCGAATCGCTTGCGCCCCATCAAGAGATTCAGTCCTGATTTCATAATGTTTCTTGCCATCACGGATAAGAAAAGCGAATTCATCTCTCATCTTCGCGGTCAAGATCGTGATTCTTTGCATGGTGCCTCTCTGTTCTGCGCCATTGATGCAAGTGCTGCGGGAATATCTTCAATGCAATCATATTTCAACTGGTTTTATCAGCGTCACGATTACGTGGAATCTCCCAAGATTAAGCGATACTCATCATTCATTCAGCGGACCAGGTCGAACTGGTATTCCCGGCCATCGTCCAGGGAATCCACCGCCCTCAACGCCGCGTTGTTCCACAGGCTCGCGGGCCATCCGGCCATTTTCGGGAACGCGCGCGCGAACGCCTTGTCCGACCGGTATGTCGGCACATGCACGATGCCGTCGGCGTCCGGGTCCAGGCCGCGCAGGAACGTCACCGCCCACCGGGCCAGCGCTTCCTGCACCTGTCCGACACGGTCCAAAATCCCCGGAAGCGTGTCCTGCACCCAATACGGCGGGACGTCATGGCCGTTCACGCCTTCCTCCCAACGGGAGACGGCATGCTGGCTCACCGGCCGCGGATCGTCCGGGTCCTTCGGTGCGAGCAATCCCACGCACACGCCCAGATCGGCCTGGCTCAGCCCGAGCAGGCGGCGGCGGGTCTCCAATTCGATGCATGTGAACGTCATGGCGTCAATCCCTTTCCAATCGGGGGAGCGGGAGGCCGGCAGCCGTCCCGCCACGAACGACACGACCATTATAGACGGAAACGGGAAAGGCCCGTCCGGATTCCGGTGAACGTGGATGTCCGGAAACGGTCAATCCGAAAATGGGAGAGAGAAAACGAACCGGAGGAAACCGGACGGGCCCTTCCGGACGTCCATGCTACGCGCACGCCAGCATGGACGTTGTCACGCCTCGACCTCCGCGTACATCACGGTCAGCGGGACGCCGAGCGCGTGCAGCCTGTCCACCGCCATGCGGCAGGCCGCGTTCTCCACGCGCATCATGCCGCGCCGGCCGAGGTGGAAGCCTGCTATGACGACGTCCTCGTCCCTGTGGGCGACGTCATGGTCCTCGAAGCTCCTCCAATACGACAGCATCACCGGCTCCGGCTCCACGCCGTTCTCCCTGGCCATCGCCACGGCCTTCGACGCCATGTCCACGAAGGCCGCGGCGCGGCGGTCCGCCTCCGCCCACATGCCCTCCACCAGATCCCACGCCTCACGGCGGGGAAGCGCGAACTCACGCGGATCCTCCCAATGCACGACCGTCAGCGTGGTCACGCCGACCGCGCGCGCGACCCACGCCTGGGCCAACCCCAGGGTCTCCCTCATCATGCGGAAGTCCGCGGCCGAACGCGTCTCGACGGGTCCCTTCTCGACCATGTCACATGCTCCTTCCAACGAAACAAAACTATACGATATATAAACCATATACTATATGGGGGCTTGCACGCAAGCCCCGGAAAACGAATCCGCCATCGCAGGCGACGGTTCCACGCCCGCACGGGCGGGCGCGGGGAAACGGAATCCGCCCAAGGGCGGATCAATCCGCCGCCGCCACTCCGACGTGGCGTCGGGGCGCCCCCGCGAAGACGCGGAGGGCGCGGGCCGGCGAAACCCCGGGCCAGGCACCAGCCGCCCGTCTGACCGGCCGGGCCCCATCGTCACAGCCGCCATGCCTCCACGCAAGCCTCCGCCCGTCCTACGCTGACGCTCCGGCCACGCGCGCCATGACGGTCCCGTGTGTCCGCGGGGCGGATACCACACGGGAGCCGACATGGCGATCCGGCTTGCGTGTCGGACGTGTCGCCCGCGCCAACGTGACCCGTCCGGTCAAGGAAAGTGCAACGACATAGGAGCGTGATGAACATGACCAACGACAGGAACGCCACCGGCGACACCCAGAACGAGTGCTCGTGGTGCCAAAGGACCCTGCGCGCCGACGAGACGGCGGCATGCAAAGCGTGCGGGGAAAAGATGTGCGACGACTGCGCCTACACGTGCGAAGCCTGCGGAGCCGAGGTATGCGAGAGTTGCGAGCATAGTTGCCACGGGTGCGACAGCACATGCTGTGACGACTGCATCAGGGAGTGCGACATGTGCTCCAACCAGGTATGCTTCGATTGTGGGAGGACGTGCGCGGCGTGCGACGCCAGGCTGTGCGACGACTGCGCGGCCGCGTGCGTGGCGTGCGACGACTACGTGTGCGACGACTGCCGGTCCGTGTGCGAGAACTGCGGTGAAATATTATGCGGCGGTTGCGTGGAATGGGACGACGACTACGGCTATTGCCCCACATGCATGGAGAACATCCGTAAATACCCCGAATACAGTCGCGAACGTCTGGAACGCATGAGAAGCCACAGCCACATGTTCACGGTCGGACTTGAAATCGAAATCAACGGCGGACACGACCACGACATGCTCAAGGGCAATCCGCTCATCGCCGGATACTGCAGGGACGGGAGCCTGTGGGACGGCGGAATGGAATACCAGACCGACATACTGTTCACTACCGACTTCGACGCCATCTCCATGCTCGTGGAATCAATCCGCACCGAATCGGACGAACCCGAACGCGCGGGCGGACACATGCACGTGCGCCGCACCAGACGCCAGACGGCAAGCCGCTGGTACTGGGCGCTCAAAGGACTGACCGACCAACAGGCGCGACACCTCAACATGCGCCACACCACCGGTTGCCGCTGGTGCGAACTCCGACACGGCGACTACAGCGGCAAGGACACCGCCGTCAACGACGACCACGACGACACCATCGAACTACGCACGTTCGCCCGATGGGACGAAACCACCGCGCACCGGCTCACGCCGGCGCTCGAATGGGCGCACCACATGTGGCGCTACTTCGAGAGCCATGAACTCTACCAGCTCAAAACCGCCGGCATCATGCGCGAAAGCGCAAGAAGCGCCTACGCCACGCCACGAACCACACCGGCAATGCGTCTCGCCGTCCGAAAGGAGGACTGACCATGTGCGTCATCGCCACCGCCGACAAGGGAGCCATGCCAACCGTGACCCAACTCGCCCAAATGAGCGAAGCCAACCCGGACGGGGCGGGCATCGCATGGCACGACGAGAGCGGACTGCACCGATACCGCAACCCCGACAACAACAAGACCCTCGCGTTGATTCTCTCCAACTGGGACAAGCTCGTCGCAAGCCCGTTCCTACTGCACTTCCGGCTCGCCACCCACGGAGCCATCAAAACCGAGAACACCCACCCGTTCCGCTACACGCTAGACAACGGCGAGCACGGATTCATCGCCCACAACGGCATCGCCCGACGCTACACGCACGGACGATACGCGTCCGACAGCCGCAACGCGATACTCGCATGGCAGACCGGACAAGCCGACCTCACCGACGGCACCCAAGGAAAATTCGCCAAAATCGACCAGAACGGACGAATCGAATGGCTCTACGGAGCCGAGACAATCCAAGGCAGCACCGGACGAATCAAGGTCAGCAACACCATCTGGGACGGCTACGGCTACGAAGACGGACTCATGGGATACGGCCCCAACGACATCTGGGACGAAGCCTACCAGACCGGATACGAAGACGGACAGGAAGAACTGCTCAACGGAGCCGTGCCCGACTGGACACCACACGCACGCCACTAGAAAAACCGGACAGGGGACGGATCGACCGCCCCCTGTCCGGGCCGCCCCAGCGCCCGGCACCCCCCGACCCCCGGAAAAACGGACGCCGGCCTGACGGCCGGTGCGGGGAGCCACGCCACACGCCGGACCGCCCGCGTGCAACCGCCGCGGCGACACGGCCCGACACGTGGCGTGGCTCCCCGGCCCCTTCGGGGCCAATCCTCCCGGACACGCTCACGCGCGCCCTCACATCCCGCGCGCGGAGACGTCCCACCAGCGGGCAGGCCCGCAAGTGGGTCATATCCGCGCACGGCAGGAAACGGACCATCCACGCCAACGCGGATGGAAGATCGGCGTCACGCGAAGTCCGCGGCCGTCCGCGTGCAACCGCCGCGGCGACACGGCCTTGGGGCTTCGCGTGACGCCGATCCAATCCCGACAACGGAACATGCCCCGCCATGCCCATGCGCGGCGGGGCCAGGGAACGGAGCGGCGCCCCGGGGCGCCGCCGTCCATCCGTTTTCTTTGTGGCCGGCCGGCTAAAGCCTTCCGATCGTAACGGCCTCCACGTCCGCGCCACGCGGTCCGGACCCGAGGGTCCGGCGTGCTCGCGGACGCTACGGCCGCTAACGCTTCGCTCGACCAGCCGGCCACAAAGAAAAACGATTTTCAAAGGGAGCAATCCCGCAATCCGAAGGAGCGGACGCCATGCATTTTCTGGGAGCGGTAATCACCGAACGGAAGGAAGACCTCGAAGACGTGCTCGCGCCATGGAGCGAATACAACGACGTGCCCGAACACGTGTCCAAGACCAGCGGGGAGTTCCTCGCGGAATGCCGCAGCCTCGACCGCGCCGAGGTGAGGCTCGGCGACGGACTCGACAGCCCCGAGGGCAGGAGCCTCGTCCGTCAGGCGCGCGAACGGCTCGCCCTCGGAGACAAGGACGCGCTCAAGGCATACGCCGAATACAACGGAGTCACCCTCAACGCGTACGGCGACGTGCTCTCCACGTTCAACGAGGACAGCTTCTACGACTACTGGGAGCCCGCCGACGAATGGGAGACACTCGACGGCCAGACGCTCAAGGAGCATCAGGGAAAGACCTGCGGCGAGATACTCGCCACGCACGGCGACCTCCTCAAAGAGGTGTGCGTCACCGTCGCGGACGGCACATGCGAAGGCGGACTGTTCGAAGACCTATCGGAGGAAGCCGTCAAAGCTACGTTCGAAAGCCACCCGCACGGCAAGGTCTGGTGGGTCAACTTCCACGACTGACCGACAACACGGACGCGGCGCCCCTGTGGGGCGCCGCCCCATGAAAAAACAACGACCCACACGAAAGGAAGAACGAGATGCCAACCAGGAAACAGCGGGAACTCAGAGAGAAAGCGGCTCAAGTCCGTACGAACGGCGAATACAACGAGGACGCCGCCGCATGGCTCGACCGGTGGATGACGGAATCCGACGAGGGAACCAGAAACGACCGCGAATGCATGGCGTTCGACGCCATGCTCGACGCCTACGGACTCGGCGGCATCCCCAGCGGACAATGGAACAGCCTGTTCGACCACGCCACGCGAATCAACACCATATTCGAGAAGGCCACCACGTGGATGAACGAGGCGATGATGGGCGAAGTCACGAACTACAGTCCCACCGCCACGTTCGACGAGGTCATCCTGACCGGCATCGAACTCCTGAAACCGGACGGCGCGGACGGCGACCCGACCGGCATCCACGCGGAACCGGACGGCACGCTCCTCTTCGGCACCATCAACATCGAAGGCGAACACAGGAAATGGAAGTTCGACACCATCAAGGAACTCGCAGACCGGTGGTACGACGAGGACGACGCCACGCTTCCGGACGGCGACGACCCAGTGACATACGCATCCATCGGAGGAAGCCCCGTCAACACGATGGACGGAACGTTCTTCGGACTCCTGAAGGGACTGGGAATCGACAACGGCTGAAACCCCGCGAGGCCAAGGGGCGCCGCCCCTTGGCGAACCCCGCCGGCCCCAAAGCCGCCGGATCCCACCCAGGCGGCGCACGCGCGGCGAAACCGCGCACGCGCCGGGAAAAAGGACCCTCCGCTTCGCTCCGGGACGATTCCGACAACGGAACATGCCCCGCCATGCCCGGTGCGGCGGGGCCGGAAAACGGAGCGGCGCGCGACCGCGCCGCCATCCCTTGATTTTCTTTTGGGCCGTTTGCCTACGGCAAGGATCGTAACCGCCTCCACGCCCGCGCCACGCGATGCCGGACTGGCGTCCGGCGTGCTCGCGGACGCTACGGCGGCTAACGCTAACGCTCGACCAAACGGTCCGAAAGAAAAAAATCAGGAACCGGTAGAGCCCAAGGAGACGAACATGACGAACCCGCTGTATGCGTTGACCGACCACGACCACACCGAAAACGAAAGGAACAAGACAATGAGAAAGCATTCGAAGACCATGTCCATGGGACTGATGCCCACCCCGTACCTCGTGCAATTGGAAACGTTCATCAGCCCGGGACTGCCGTACCTGTCGCTCATCGGGTTTCCCGACGAGGACCATCGTCGCATCCGCGACCGCATCCGGTCCGCGTGCGAGGCCGTGGGATGCGGGCTGCCGGCCTGCAGGACGACCGTGAACCTCATGCCTGCGAGCATGCCCAAACTGCCGGGATTATGCGTCCTCGCATGCGCCGTCAGCATACTCGCCGCCGACGGCCGGATCCCGTCCGCGGAACGATTGGAGGATACCATCATCCTCGGCGACGTGAACGAGGACGGCACCATCCCGCCCGTCGATGCCGACCTGACCGACCTCGCCGCATACGCCGTGCGCAGGCTGGAAATCCGCCGCATCATCATCCCATCGGCGAACCTCGCCGGAACGACCATCCCCGCCGGCGTCGAGGTCATCGGACTGGGCCGCATCGACGAGCTGCTGAACCAGTGACGGCCGATGCGGAAAACGCCGTGGCGGACCACCGGAACTTCCGGCGGTCCGACACCTCTCCCAATCGGCCGGATTCACGGCAGACATGCATGGATTGAGCCCACACATGCTAAAATGGTATTAAATATGGTACAGATACCAGATAAGGAGATTGTCATGTTCAATTCGTTGGATGTGCTTGACGACCTCGTGCCAGTCAGCGAGCTCAGCAACGGGCGGACCTCAGCCGTGCTGAGCAAGGCCGACCGCGCGCCCGTCATCATCATCAAGCGCAACAAGCCGTCCTATGTGCTGATGGGCATCAACGACTATCAGGACCTTCTCGATCGTCTTGAGGACACGGAGGACGTCCGCCTCGCGGAAAAACGCATCGAGGACAACAATGGCCGGGCGACCATCCCCAACGCCGACCTGATGGCCGAGCTCGGCCTGACCGAAGAGGACATCGCGGGCACGCCGACCCCGGAGATGGCGTGAGCTGGCGGGTCGAATGGCTCGAAGAAGCCGCGAAGGACATGCGCAAACTGGGCAAGGCCGAACAGAAACAGGTGCTCAAAGGCATCGCCAAGGTCAGCGAGAATCCGCTGCCATCCAGCCAGGGCGGATACGGCAAGCCGTTGCGCAACGCGAACCGCGCCCATCTGGCCGGACTATGCAAAATCAAGTTCAGGGACCTTGGAATCAGAGTGGTATACAAGCCGGTTCTCAAGGAAGGAACCATGGTCATCATCGTCGTAGGCGTCAGAACGGATGGCGAAGCCTACCTGAAGGCCGATGAAAGGCGCGGACGGCACGCACTCTGATAAGCGGGCGCACCGAATGGGGGCCGGACATTCCCGTCAATGGAATGTCCGGCCCCCATCATTTTCCGGCCCCTGAAGCCGCCGGAGCCCACCCGGCCCGGCGACAAGGCGCCGGGGGAGACGGACCCTCCGCTTCACGTCGGGACGATTCCGACAACGGAACGTGCCCCGCCATGCCTGGTGCGACGGGGCCGGGAAACGGAGCGGCGCATCGGCGCGCCGCCCTTTTTCATTCATCGGACAGGCACGTTACGGCAATTACGGGCAAACCGCCATCATGGTCGAATTCACCGACACCATCATCAACATGCCGGAAACCGACCGCGACTAGCGAGAGCCGAACGCGCGGGACACCCCCGATGGGGGTCGTCGCGCGTCCGATGCCGCCCCATCCGCCCCGGCACCCCGCCCGGAGAAAACGGAGCCCGCTGGCCGCGGGCCATCCCGATTTTCTTTTGGACCGTCCGGCTGACGCCGGATTGATCATACCGGCGTCATGGAACCCGTCAACGCCATGCCGCGCCCATACGGTCGCGCCGCTTATGACGGAACCCATTTTGGCCGGTAACGCTTCGCTTGACCAAACGGTCCAAAAGAAAAAATCCAGGACCGGCATTAGTTAAGGGGCACATCATGAAGCACAGCACCAAGGAAGAGCGTGAACAGCGTATCGAGCAGTTGCGTGGGGAAATCGCCGAGGGGGTTGAGAAACTGCGTGATTCCGATGAATGGAAGCGTTATCTTGATTATGTCGGTCGCTTCCACCGTTACAGCTGGAACAATATTCTGCTGATTATGCACCAGTCCCACGGCACCGCGTCACTGGTCGCCGGTTTCAGCCAGTGGAAGGAACGCGGCCGCATGGTGCGCAAAGGCGAACACGGCATGAAAATCCTCGGTTACAGCAGCCGCTTGGTCAGGGACGAGGACGGCAACCCGAAGACCGACGAGGACGGCAACCCGATTCACAAAGTGTGGTATCCCATCGTGACCGTGTTCGATGTGAAGCAGACCACCCCAATCGAGCCCGACACCGACCCGATTGAGAAAGTGCACGCCAAACCATTGGAAGGCGAAGACGAGCACAACATTACCGAACGCATGCGCGAATGGTTGGAATCCCAAGGCTGGACGGTAAGCGTGGAACCATTGGCAGATAGCGAACTCAAAGGCTACTCCGTCATGGACGGCACCCGCCGTATCGTCCTTAACCAAGCCAACAGCCCCGCACAGAACGCGAAGACCATACTCCATGAAACCGCGCACACGCTACTGCACCAGACATTGCCGGACGGAGAATACGGCAAGCACCGAGGAATCTACGAGACCGAGGCCGAAAGCGTCGCCTATATCGCCGCGAAATGGGCGGGACTCGACACCAAACAATACTCCATCAGCTACGTGAACGGTTGGAGCGGAGGAAGTGCAGAACTCATCAAACAGACCGCCGAACACGTCCGCCAAGCCGCCGATACCATCATCACCGCATTGGAAACCAGCCGCGACCAGTGAAAACCGAACACGCGGGACACCCCCGATAGGGGGAGTGCCTCCGCGCGTCCGGTGCCGCCCCATCCGCCCCGGCACCCCGCCCAGGAAAACGGACGGAACCGGAGCGCCCGCGTCCGCGACCCATGCCGTGCGCCTTACGGCTCCCGGTGCCATGGGTTCGTGGACCCGTTTCGCACGCGGTTCCGACTGTGCTTTCCCATTGCGCGCGCCGTTGGCGCGCTCCACGGGGTGTCGCCTCCGCCCACCCACGGTGGGCTTCGGCCGGGGAACGGAGCTCGCTCAGCCGCTCGCACCCTTCGAATTTTCTTTTGGACCGTCCGGCTACGCCGGATTGATCATACCGGCGTCGCGCCTCCCGTCAACGTTGCCGCGCCCCCTGCGGGTTCGCGCCCGTCTTATGACTGGAACCGCTTTGGCCGGTAACGCTTCGCTTGACCAAACGGTCCAAAAGAAAAAATCCAGGGACCGAAACCATTACAAGGAGAGCACCATGGACGACAGCATCAAGCATTCCGACGATGACGAGGTCTGCGCCGTCACCTACACGTGGGGGCAGGTCAAGACGTTCCTGAAGGAACATGGCAGATGCGCCACGGACTCCAACGCCGAGGCACTGCTCGCGGAATGCGGCAATGGGAGCATCGACACAGGCAAGGACAACCTGTTCTGCGATGCGTACGACGAAATCGAACAGTGCCTTTACACTTCGCTGACCACCGCCAGCCTGCCCGACAAGCCATGGTACGACCGTCCGAACGGCGAATGGGTGTACGACCGTGAGAAGCCCGCCGATTATCACGACGATGGCGAGGCCGAGTCATGGTACGGCACGTACTGCCATGTCGGCATCCACGGCGGAAACCAATGCTGGTGCTGCAACACCTGCTCACAATGCGGCAGGCACATGTGCGAGGCGTGCACCGTCCGATGCTCCACGTGTGGCAGCATCGTCTGCAACAATGACGCGCGCGAAACCAAGGACGGCGAATGGGAGTGCGTCGAATGCGAACGCGAGCACGATCCCGAGAAAAGCCGTCTGCTCGACGCCCTCGAAAACTATCAGGGCACGATACGCAGCGAGAAGGCCGAGAGCGAACGCCGCATCATCCTCGGCTTCATCGACAGCCTCTGAAAAAAGATTGGGGGTTGCCATCCATCCGTGACGGGTCGGCAAACCCCATAGATTCCGGAAAAGGAGGAAAGACATGGAAATCAGGGACACCATACAGTCAGACGACATCAGGTGCGACGGATGGATCGATAAAGACACCGCCGAAGCAAGCATCCGGCAGACGGAAGCGACCCTGAAACGCTACACGCCGGTCTACGACGCCCAATGCAAGGAATATCCGCGTGGCGTCGAACCATTCCGCGACTGCATTTTCGCTGAGTGGCATGTGGACACCGACGAAGTGGTCTACTGGCTCGACCTTGACAACGACATCCTTCTCGTCACCGACGAAATCGGCTGCGCGCGCATCGACGACATGGTAAGGGACATATGCCGAACATACGCGGCGAGCCACGCCCATTCGGATTGACGAAACCGCCGCAGGGGCGTCGAACCCCTGCGGATGTCCGGCCCCAAAGCCGCCGGAGCCCACCCGGCCCGGCGCGGGACGCGCCGGGGGAGACGGACCCTCCGCTTCACGTCGGGACGATTCCGACAACGGAAC
>OOBJ01000112.1_pt1 | contig 74795 bp, 67 predicted proteins | sample 1671331 | NCBI WGS metagenome assembly OOBJ01 (sample SAMN06348145, study PRJEB24527) | human gut metagenome | biome: human gut; feature: ankylosing spondylitis patient; material: feces | host: Homo sapiens | place: China | collected 2015-10 | reverse complement strand
GGAGCGACTTCTTCAGCGTCGCGAGCTGGTCGTGCTTACGCTGATGAAGGGTGATTAAACTGTCGAGCTCGCAGAAGAATTTTCCAATTGCTTTCTGTTCGGACGTGTCGCGGGGCATGGACAACTCAACATTGTTAACAGCATCCGAGCCTATAGATTCGAATGTCGAACCAGCAGATAGCTTCTTCCAAAACCCATTCTCATCTAGTCTTACGAGCGCTTGGTAAATAAATTCATTGCCTTTAATTCCAGCAACTCCTCGCCCCAAGACGACGTCAAAGGCCGTTTTCCCCATTGCGCCAACTGGCGCTCGAACGCTCATTATCAAATCCCCGGCATTAGCAAATTTCGTCTTCTGGGTTGTCCAAACGCGTGGAGACACCCAGCCATCTTTCAAATCCGTATTCCCTTGAACAAGAATGTAATCAGCAGGCTCTTCGCTGTACGTAGATCCCTCAGGTGACTGACCCATGGTCACCTGGCACTCTTCTCCCAACTCACGCTGTTCCCAAGGTTCAGTGAATCCGGCGAAGCGGATAGCCGGGACATTGCCACTCATCGAGCCTCGCCCCCCAGGAGATCCATGAGCTCGTGAATGCCAGCCATATCGTACTCGTTGCCGGTAAGCTGTCCGAGCATCTGCGAGAGATGGCTCTCCTCTTTGCGAATCTGCTCGTCCACCTCGGCGAACGTCGTCTCGTACTTCTTAGAGAGGTCCCTGACCCTGTCGACAAGGCCGTCGATCTCGGCGCGAGAGAGGGCGGCGATTCCGCCCTCGATGGGACGGTTCCACTTGGCATCCAGAAGCACGCGTGCCTGTTGGTCGGAAAGCCCTTCGATGGCGCACTTTGTATTTGCCTCGAGCCTCGCGGATAGACTCTTCTGCTCCTTCTTCGCCGCCTTCTGCTCGTCGAGCAGGGTCCAAGCCTTCTCAGCCTGGTCGGCCAGCTCGTCCTCGTCGCCATCGGAGCGCAGCTCCTTGACCGCCTTCCTTAGCTTTGAGGCCACAAAGGCGTCGCCCGCGTCGTTGAGCGCCTCCCCAAGGGCAGCCTTATCGTCCTCCGTAAGACTCTCGACTATCTCAGAGAGCTCCCCGTCGATGGCCGTCATGCGGTTGCTGACAGAGTCGAGGGCGAGCAGGTCATCGGCGAGCATCTCGCGCTGCACGAGGTCGAAGGGAAGCACGCGTCCGCGCCAGCCATCCTGTACCTCCACCTCCTTACCGTTCTTTTTCTTTGTCACCATGTTGGGGTCGACCTTCTTGACGGCGTCGAAGCCCTCGGTCTGAATGACTTCCAGATCGGCCTCGATGCCCTGCCAGGAATCGTCGAGTACCTGGTATGCGTCATAGCGGTCCACCAGCGGTTCGTCCCCGAGCCTATCGAATATCTCCCGGGCGAGCCCGTCCTCTTCGGTTGGCAGGTTGACGAGCGAGGACTCGTCGACGAGCTCGTCGTAGAGCCACTGCCCAAAGTCGGAGAAGCGTGCGTCGTAGGATTCCAGGTACCTGCGTACGGCGGGGCTCTTCCTCACAGTCTCCTCAACGCTCTTGGACCTGAGGCACACGGTCGCACCACCAGCCGACTCGAAGAGCTCGTCGCATAGGCCAGGCAGCGCGTCCCAGTAGTTTTTCAGTGCGTCGACCTCGCCGACGGGAATTCCGCCGAACATCGTCGCATAGATGTCCCAGCTCTCAGGAGCCTCGGACGAGTCTACGTAGCGTGGGATGTTGAGGTTGTAGCCGTTGTCGCGAATCTCCTGCTTTGGGATCACGCGACAGAAGCGCTCGACGCTCTTCCTGCTGCGATAGGCATCCACGATGCGGCGGATGTCGCAGGCGCGGAGCCTGTTGTTCTTTCCGTCCTTCACGAAGCCCTTCGAGGCGTCGATGATGAGCACGTCGTCGCTTGGCCGGTGCTTCTTGAGCACCATAACGATCGTGGGAATCCCGGTGCCGAAGAAGATGTTGGCAGGAAAGCCGATGATCGCGTCGATGTTCTCGTTCTCCACGAGCGCGGTGCGGATCTTCTCCTCCTCGCCGCCGCGGAACAGCACGCCATGCGGCAGGACGATGCACATCACGCCGTCCGGCTTGAGGTGATAGAGGTCGTGCAGCAGGAAGGCGTAGTCGGCCTTGCTCTTGGGGGCAACACCATAGCCATCGAATCGCCTGTCGGAGTCCTTGCCCTCCGGGTCCCAGCGCTGGGAGTACGGCGGGTTCGAGACGACCGCGTCCACGAAGAGCGGCTCGTAGGACTCGGGATGCCCCTCCTCGAACCATGGCCAGTCGTCCTCGAGCGTGTCGCCGCAGCGGCACACGATGTTGTCCGGCGCGATGCCGCGCATCACGAGGTTCATGCGCGTGAGGTTGTAGGTGTTCTCTTTGAGCTCCTGGGCGTAGTACTTGATGGATCCGCGGTAGCCCTGCTGCCGGGCGATCGCCTCGCCGATGGTGATGAGAAGCGAGCCCGAGCCGGAGGTCGGGTCGTATACGGTGACCTCGCCGCGTCCCGCCAGGTTCTGCGCCACGATCCGCGAGATGAGGGTGGAAACCTCATGCGGAGTGTAGAACTCGCCGGCCTTCTTTCCGGCGTTGGCGGCGAAGTTGCTTATCAGGTACTCGTAGATGTAGCCGAGCACGTCATAGCCTTGCTTGCCGTCCATGGGTATGTCGCGGATGAGTTGTAGGAGCGCACTGATTGCCTTGGTCTGCGCGCCAGAGGTATCTCCAAGTTTCGAGAGACCGGTCTCGAGAGTATCGAAAATCTTGTCGAAAACGTTCTTGTGGGACGGCTTGATGAGGCGCGAGAAGGCAGAGAGCGCGTCCCGCACGTCCGATACGTCGAAGTCAGAGCCCTTGGCGAGCCACGTCGAGTACAGGTCGTCGTACGAGATGAAGTAGCCAAGGTTGTTCTGGACGTAGGAGAGGGTCTCGGGGTCGTCCTCCCTGACCGTCTCCATACTCTCCCTGTCGAAGCCGTTCTTGAGCAGGAATTGCTCCTCGCGGTCCGAGAGGAACTTGTAGAAGATGAAGCCGAGGATGTAGTCCTTGTACTCGCTCGCTTCAATCTTTGAGCGCATCTCGTTGGCCGACGCCCAGATCCGGGCGGCTAGCTGCTGCTTGTTCATCGGGTCTCTGTCCCCTTCCCCCTATAGGCGGCGTCGAGCGTCTCGCCCGCATTGTTTATCCATTCGGTCCAGCCGTTTTGGCTCCCCCCGAGCACGAACACCGCCGCCGAGCTCGGGCTGCCGAAGGTCACGTCGTCGCGAAGGGTAGCCACCCCCGACCCGTCCCTGAAGAGCTCCCGCCTCGCGTCCGTGGCACCGACGTTCTTGAGGACGGGCCGAGAGAGGTCGACCTGCGAGCCAGCGAGGACCGTGAACCTCCCCGTGCGCTCGTCGTAGCGCCCGTTCGCGACGATGCCGTTCCTTCGCGTGTGGAAGAGCGCATGGCCAGCGGCGACTGCAGTGTCCGTGCGGTCGAGCCCGTAGCCGAGAACGGCCATCCTGAAGAGGATGCTCTTGTGCAGTCGCTTTACGGTCTGCTCCTTGTACGGGTTCACGTATGGCTGCGGGGTCTCGAGGTTGTCGGTCTCGTAAGAGCCGTGCGTCCGGACGTAGCCGATTGCGTCCGCCTCGAGCGCGTCCAGGACGTCTCTGTCCATGTTTGACTCGTCGTCCAGGAACATGATGGCCTTGTTCCAGAACTCCTTCTTGGACTTGTGGGCGTCCAGCCGGGCCAGCCCCTGGGTAGTCTGCCCCGCGTAGACGCGTCCGATGACCCCGTGGTCCTCGTCCAGGAGGTAGTAGATGCCCCTCTTCGGGATGTCAGGCAGCCTCTTCGCCGCCAAGAGCAGCTCGCGGGGCACGACCACGGTCGTGAGAGACTCGCCCTCGACGTGACAAATCCTGATTCCGTCCGGCTTGCTGTCTATGAGTCGGACAGTCATGGTGGTGAGCTCAATCATTTCCGGTCAGCACCCGAAAGGCGATCGATTAGGCACATTTTCACGTAGGAGGTGAGGCTCATCCCGGAGAGGCTCGCTGCCTCCTTGGCGGAGTCTCGAAGGCTGCGCGGCATTCTGAGCGTAACCGAGACGTTCTCCGAGTCCGTGAGGAAGCTTTGAATCTCAGTAAGCGTGGCACCGGAGTCAACGAGTTCCGAGTACTTCATGAGCGCCCTCCATAGAACGCAAGATGCATTACATATGAAATAATTCTAGCTTCTGCGCCAACACTTGGGAACAGCGTGAGTTGGGAGACATTGCCGGCGGTTTCGAATATGGGCTGAATGCTGCCGCCACAGAATACGACGGCGTCAACAAATACCTGCGAATCACCGATATTGATGACGACACTCACGAGTTCCGCCCCGATGACCTCACTTCGCCTCAGGCGAATCTTGAAGCTAGCACCAACTACCTTCTTGAAGAAGGCGACCTCCTCTTTGCAAGGACTGGTGCAAGCGTGGGAAAAACCTATCTGTACAGGCCTTTTGATGGGAATGTCTACTTTGCTGGCTTCTTGATTCGAGCTCACATTGGCAATGAGGCCGATCCGGAGTTCATGTTCCAATCAACGCTTACGGAGCGCTACCGGAGGTACATCGCCATCACTTCACAGCGTTCTGGCCAACCTGGTGTGAATGCCCAGGAGTATGCAGAGTTTGAGATGCCACTACCTTCGCTGCTCGAACAGCGAGTGATTGGCTCGCTATTGCGCTCTCTCGACAACCTCATCACCCTTCATCAGCGTAAGTAAGATTATGACCGACACCCACAAATTGACGTAGGACTGGCTACATCTGGACCATGTAAGCGTGCTTGTCTTTGGCGAGGGGCTCGAGCCTCAGAACCGTGCCTCCAAAGGAGTTGTTCCAGGAATCGGGGTACAACCAACACCGAAAGCTCGCCCGAGTGCCTACGTTATGGAACACTGCCCGGTACATCGCTGCTACGGCGATACACCCACTCATTAGAGATACTGCATAGACAGATATCGGCTGGCTGGCGTTGACGCCAAGAGCGTCCGCCATATCCCTCATAACGTGAGCCTCTTGAAGAGGCAAATCACACGACTTACTAATCTCATGGTTTGCTGGATAGCGATTGCGCACCACCGTCTACAATTCAATACGATGCGGTCATCAGTATGTGTCGCGTTAACCACTGCGCCAGTTGTTTCCCCAAGGATTAAGAAGATCCTTAGCAGGTTGTCGTCAAGCCTGCTGTTTACCTACTCGCCCATACATTCGCTGCGAATCTCGTAGTATTTCTCACATTCCTCTGGCGTGCGTGGCTCCAGGAGCCCAAGGGCATCCAGCTTTATGAAGTCGTCATCGGTCCAACCGGCAAACTTAATTGTTACCGAAGCGTCTGCAGGGGCGGAGAAATACGACTTCAGCTTTTGCCTCAAATCCTCATCCATCGCATCAGCCCTTTCTTTTCTTGATTCATGACCCCGCACTTTTCACCTACCAGAGGGCAGCGTCAACTCGACAGCAGTATCTCCCATTCTGGGTTCACAACAGTAGGGCGCGACTCCGAGACGGCAAAAGACTGTCTACGTGTATAGCGGCCAGATAAATGTAGTTGCAAATAGAGGGCGTTCACGACTCAGCAGACAAACAATGTCAACACCCCCCGCAACCGACAAGCCATGGTAGAATGCCCGCATCCGACGCACTCGGATTCTGACGAGCACTGCCGTACCAAGAAGGAAAAGACGGCAGCACATCCGCTTCCCTCTCGTCAGGAGGTTTCATCGTGTCTTGGGCAATTCTCGTTGGTTCCGGCGTCCTCGAGTGCGTGTGGGCTGCCGCGCTCGACAAGTCTGCGGGTTTTTCGCGCCCCGTCCCCACAATCGTCTTCTTCGTTGCCATGGCCCTGAGCATGCTGGGGCTCTCGCACGCCGTCAGGGACATACCCCTGGGCGTGGCGTACTCGGTGTGGGTTGGCATTGGGGCAACCCTAACCTTTGCATACTCCGCCATCATCGGCAGGGAGGGCGCTACGCCGCTGCAGGTCGCCTTTGCCAGTGACCTGGTTGCCTGCGTGATTGGCCTCAAGCTCGCCTCCGCGTAAGGAGGCGGCCCACACTTTCTGCGGGCATAGGCGCTTGGGAGGCGTGGAGTATGCCAGACGCCCCGACGATAACCGAGATTGCATACCGCACCTGGCACATCAACGAGTGCGGCATAAACTCGATGTATCTCTTGGAAGGGACATGCCGGCTCAGGTTGCTCACGCGTACCACAGCATCCTAGCGAGAAGGGTCAGCGGAGTGCACCGGATGGCAGGAGACTTCTGCGGGGAGCACCTTGAGGTGCGCGAGGGCAACGTGACGATCCAGTACTTCCCCTGGCAGGTGCGGTAGATCTAAGCCCTCACTCGCAGAGTCTCTCGTATGCCTTCCTGATGGTGCCTGCCATGAGCACCCGTCTCCGTGCGAGAAACTGGGGGTACTCGAGACTCTCGAAATCGAGGGGAAGCGCGTTGTCCCTGCAGGTCCTGGCATACCCCTCTTCGCCGAGCCTCTCCCTGAAGGCGGCGACATACTCTGCCGGAGCCCTATCACCTATCTCGATGTTCGTGTTGTAGTCGAGGTACGTGAAGTTAGCAATCTGGTTCCGGTCGCGGTCGTTGTCGTAGCCAATCTTCGTCAGGTAGCTCTTTGGGAAAATGTGGTGCTTGTCGATGGCGTTCTTCTTCCCACTCGCTCCGATGGCAAAGTACTGGGAGAGCGGCGACGTACTGAACAGCATGGGGGTACCTAGGACCACGAGTGATGCGACATAGCCAAACCACGACGGCGAGTTAGCGGAGGAGCCCTCGAGGCTGCTCGGAAGGCTGTAGGTAAAGAAGTCATCGGTCAGTCTGGTCTCGATGGCGGCCTCGAGGTAGGCGACGAACCCCTCCGCCGTCGTCACGTCTCGCAGGTCGGCGAACTGCTTCTCGACCTCGGACTCCGTCGACCCGGTGTAGAAGCCGGTGATTGTGGACATGAAGATCCATTTGGTGATGACCTTGTTGAGCTCGAACGGCGGCACCTTGTAGTCGTACTTGCCGATAAGATAGAGGACATAGCTGAAGACCACCGCGTTGGTGGAGGCGACAATGCTCCCCTTGAGGTACCCCGCCTTGCCGAATAGGTTGAGGAACGCGTGCCAGTTGTTGAGGTTGAGTGCGAGATCGAGCGATTTCTTGAACGTGTCGAGGTTATCCTCACGGGTCTTGCTCGAGGTGACGCCGCTCCTGAGGTCTTTCCCCCTGAGGAGCATGTAGGCGTACTTCAGGCGGGCGCGCCTGAAGCCGACACCAACCGCCACCCGGATGAGGTGTGAGGGATCGACCTCAATGATCTGGTTGAAGGCAGTACCGTCCTTCGGCACACGGGACTCCGCGCAGAACTCATCGATACGCTCGTGCACCTCGTTATCGAACACGGCAAGGAGGGTCTCGATGAAGTTCTTCTCCGTGAGCTTGGTCCCGCCGGAGTTCACTCGAACAAAGATCTCCGCCACGTCCTCCTCGTCCGCCTTTGCGCTGATCTTGAGCGTCGGCAGCGTGTATATTCCGAGGTTGAGGAGGTCGTTGAGGTTTTCCTCGATCAGGTCCTCCTCCACGTCGGTCAGCTCTGGCCGGCCGTTCTTCTTCCTGCCATCGTTGGCCTGCCTAATGAAGGACTTGCGGAACTTTGACACGGAGTGGTCCCTGTCGGCCTCGAAGACAGAGCTCACGGAGCTGATCCACTCTGTGTTCCTCTCGTATGCCTGCGTCCAGACAGCAAACTCCCTCGAGAGCGGGTTGAACGAGATTCTAATTGCCCTGTCCTTGTAGTTCTTGTCCCTGACCTTCGTCCCGTGCAGCGCCGCCAGGAGGGCGGTGAGCCGCTGCTGGCCGTCGATGACGAGGTCGTCCGGCTCCTTGTACGTCTTCTCGTTGTCGCCTATGTGCTTGGCGTTCCCGTACTCGTCCGGCGACGACCAGAGCATGATGTAGCCGACTGGATAGCCCTTGAGCATCGAGTCGAGGAGGTCCCTTACCTTGCTGTCCGACCAGACAAAGGGCCTCTGGAGGTCCGGCAGGCCGATCTTTCCCAGCTCTACCTCGCGGAGGAGGTCCTCGACCTTGCTGGGGATGTTGTCAAACAGCTCCTTGCCCATTGCTACTCCAGCCTCCCGACCCACTGGAGCAGGTCGTCGTAGTCCGCCACCTGATGGTACCGCACGTCGGACGTGCTTGCCTCGTCGAAGAGCTTCTCCGCACAGCGAATCTTTGCCTTCTCGACGCCCGATATCTCCATCGTGTACATGGTGCCCTTGGTCTCGGCGACAAAGAACACGTGGCGCACACTGCCCCTCTTGAACGCAATCGCCCAGTCCGGCGCGTAGTTGCCCACCGGGGTGGGTATCTGGAACGCCCTCGGAAGCTTGGCGTAGACCACAACCTCGTCCGCCGCGTCCAAGTCCTCCGCGAACTTGCGCTCGCCCTGGCTGTCCGGGAACACGAAGCGCTGGACGTTCTTGCTCGCCTCGTAGGCCTTGCTCGCGTTGTCCGGCATTCGAGAGGTGAAGATGGCGGTGTCGTAGCTGCGGCCTGTCTCGTGGTACTCCACGTGCTCTACGACCATCGCGGCCTTCTCGGAGAGGATGAGCCCTCCCGCGCGCTTGATGAACTCCTCGGGATTGACCCGGTAGAGCGAGAAGACCTGCGGCGAAATGGCGGAGAGTATCCTCGCGGCGCTGGCGCGCGTGATCTGCGCCGCCGAGGCGACCTCGCCCACCAGGTCGTAGGTCACCTCGACCGGAGAGGCGGCCTCGTCCACGTCGTGGGTCTCGCTCCTCTCGGCGACGAAGGACCTCCCGCTCGCAAGCTCCTCGCGCCTCCCCTCGTGGCGCTGTGCTCCGGCGGTCATGGTGTACTGGAGCCGGCTCACCGCAAGGTCCTTGTTGATCCTCGCCACGGCCTTGCGCTCGAGTTCCCCGTCATCAAAGGAGACGGTGTAGCTGTGCTTGCGGCTAATTCGGTCCCACAGCTCCTTGAACTCCGAGCGCCCGAAGTTCTCCCTCACGATTGCGTTCTCGGTAACCTTCTCCTGAGCCTGCTGCACCATGCCGTCGAGGGCGTGCAGGTCGTAGACGCCACGCAGGAGCGTTTCTATCGCCTTGGCGTGTGCCTCGTCGTTGAGCCCCTCGGGCAGTTCGTGCATAGCGTTGCCCTGGAACTTTCCCTCCCCTAACATCGCGCGGAAGTCGTCCGAGGGGCGGTCTGCCTCGTCGAGGAAGTCATTCTTGATGAGGTACTTGTAGATGGTCTTCGAGTCCGCCGCGGAGAAGCTCACCTCCTCGCCGTCCACGGAAAGCGTCTTTCCGCTGAAGAAGTCGATCTCGACCTTCTGGGGGCGCTCCCGCAGCGTCTCCTTGATGTCTCTCTGTAGGTCGCGCACAAAGGTCTCGTAGCTTTCCGAGGCGATGACCGTGAGCACGTTCACGCGCTGCACCTCGTCGGGCCCCAGCAGCTGGGCGTCCTGGCGCACGCAGCTCGCGACGTCGGAGGAGCTCGCGACGATGTCCAGAGTGGACGTCGACGGCGCCACGAGGTGGATGAGCGTTGGCGGAGGACTTGTGGACGTCTCGCGGCTCGAGGACGTCCGCTCCACCCTCGACGACGGCCCGTCCGACCTGCCGGCGCTCTCGGCCTGGGCGTATCGAACAGGCCTATCGATCCTAGAGGTGGCGGGCGAGAACCCGCGCGACGCGGCGGAAAGGGTCCTTGCGTGGATTGGCGTGCCTGCCGCGAGCCTCGAATTCATGTCGCGCGTGCGTGCTACGGTCTCGCCATCGTCGGATCTCGGACTCGGAGGCGCGTCACGAGACAGCTCTTCTCGGCCCTTGGCAGGATCACGCTCGCCGTCCTGAGGGGGTTCCTGCGCGTCCTCCTCTGGGCGGTGAAGCTCGCGCTGAGCGTCGTGTTCTAATGAGCGCTTCCGCCACGGCACTAAATCGTAGGCCGATTCCCACACGTTGTTGGGAGCGCCTACGCCAAGGAGTCCAATGAGGCCTCGACTCCATCGCTCACCGCATCGATCCTGCAGCGGGCGAGAAGCTCCTTGACCTCTTCCCTCGGGTGATAGTCTGATATCAGAAATACAGCTGCCATATCCCTCGTCTCCGTACGATCTCCCATCTTTGGCGAAGGCGTTGCAATGAGTTCGTCAATGCCGACCACTGTTATGTTAGCCATGCACTTCGAAAGGCGGATCTTGGCCATGAGTGGCGAATCAACCGAGCTGGCAACCGACGGTTTCGGCCCACTCGTCCAGTACGACATCTCCTTCCAGAAGCGCACCCCCCTTCTGGGCACCCCCTCACTCACCCTTGGCGATGAGACGTCACGGGGCAAAGAGACCTCTGCGGGCATCCACGAGACGCTCGGAGATGAGGTCAATTGGGATCCAAGCGTGGACAAGGCTGACAGGCTTGACTACCTCGTTGCTGCCGCCAGCGGCGTAATTTCTGGACTCATCGATACGTTGTGGGTCGGCGAGTTCTCGCTCGATCGCGCGAGTAGCTGGGGAGAGGACAAGGTCGAGCGCTTCGTCATCAGGGTGGCAAGGAGCGAGGGGTACAACGGGGACGACCTCGCCGGGGCCATCAGGAAGCTGGAGAAGAACCATCCTTTCGCAGCAGATGGCAACGCGAACGCCTTTGGCGGTGGCCTGCAGCACCACCTCAGAGACTTCTCGCACCACTTCGGCATCGACGGGCTATTCTTCTCAATTTTCACCCAGTTCACAGGTCTCGTGGTTGGCACGGACCTGTCGGGCGCACTTCGTGTGGTGCCAGTACCAGAATCCTATAGGTCCTTCATCGGAAAGAACCTCCAAGAGAAGCTCACCTTCGGGACGATCGGCTGGTTCTTTCATATGGTGAGCGACATGGCCGGCTCAGGCGGCTCGCTCATGGGCGGCACCGGCATCCCAGGACCCATCGTTTCCCTAATTAAGGACGTCTCTGCCCTCCCACTCTTTAGGGGGGCAGCCGCGGAGGAGCCTGGACTGCGCCTCTGGGTAAGCAAGCTATTCAACGGGACCCTGCTTGCGGACCATGATGAAAACGGAAGGATCGTGAAGGGGACCGCTCGCAAGTTCGACCTTCGTACGGAGATCGGCATGCTGGAGGAGGTAGGCAGGCAGGCCCTTCCCGTTCTAGTCAACCAGTGCGTCGTGCGGGGATTCTACTTCTGCCGCAGAGCGGCAAGGGAAATCAGAGACTTGGATATCCATGGGGTTGCTGATCTCGGTCGCATCGCCCCCGAGGACATCCTACCCTGGGGCACCCCCGCGATGCGCCGCATGGTCACTGTGTCGAGCGGCATCTTCGTCGGCGTCGACATCGCGGATGCGGCCGTGCGGTCCATCGCAAGCAGGGATCCCGTCAAGTTCTTCCTGCGGGTCAACTACGTCGGCATTGCGACGTTTACCGTCGCATGCGTGGTAGACGTTCGCGCCATGCTAGAGAACGAGTCTTTGACCTCCGGAGAGGACCCGGAAGAGACATACGAGCGCGGTCTCGCGGACCTAGGATGTCTCAAGCTGGACTTCATGCAGGCCCGAATTCTCCACTCGATAGAGCATGCGATAGTGGCCTACGACATAGCTGCGGAGAAGCATCCGAAGCGTGCAGCAGTGAAGAGGGCATGGCTAGAGGAGTGGAGCAAGCAGGTCGTCGATGCGGTGAGCCTTGTCTGGGCAGCGGACGCTGGATACTTCTTCCCAGACGATGCGCTATACGCGAAAATCGAATCGCGCCTCGGTGACGGGGAGGACGCTTCATGGCTATGGCTCGTCGCAATGGAGGCGGGACGCTTCAGGCCATACGGGCCGCTGCATGCCAACAACGACGGTGATTACAAGGGGCTCAAACTGTGCTCGAACTACCTAAACGATGTGTTCTGCATTGGCCAGGACGTAATAGGAACCAAGGAACTCACTGACCTTGGGCACGCAGTGGACGGTACGAAGGCCAGACTAGATGGGTCCAGAGGAAGACTTGTCGCGGGTGTCGCCTTCACCGCAATCATCGTGGTCGCTACCGGCGGTCTTGCCGCCTACTTTGCCCCGGCCATTGCTCCAACCCTCGCCGCCGCGCTCGGACTTGAGGCTTCCGCCCTGCACGGAGCGGCGCTCGCGAGCGCAAGCCTTGCATTCCTCGGTGGCGGAGCGATTGCCGCAGGTGGCGCCGGGATGGCGGGTGGAACGATGCTCATCGCCGGCGGAGGCGCTCTTTTGGGTGCGGCCGGGGGCACGGGCTTAACTGTAGCAACCTCTCTCGCGCTATCAACGGACGGGAGATATGTACTGGAGGAGTGCTCGAAGCTTGAGGCATTTTGCCAGACAGTTCTCCTCGACCGCAATCATGGCGTGCGCTCAGTGTCCTCCATCTATGCAAGGCTTTGCAGAAGGATTGTCGAACTCGAGGCAGAGTCAGAGTCGATCAGGCTCGCCATACCTGGCGAGGGGAACGACCCGCATGGGAAAGACGGCACAGAAGAAGGCATGCCCGCTAATGACATGTTCAAGGCAATCAACCGAACGATCAAAGTCATGTGCAAGTGCCGGAATGACCTCGCTGCTGCCCTGGGAGAAACGAATCAGGAGTTTTCTCTGCTCCCATTGTCAACGCGATGAGCCCATGCCCAATGCCGTGAGCCAGTAGGTCTACTCTGGCTCCGCATGTGTCATTGATACTCTGAACGCAACCCGTCTGCCTGCCGTTTACCTTCAGTAACGGCGGCCTGCGCAGAAAACGCACGACGCCGCTCCCACGGGCGGCGTCATTGGTCCAGCATCCCAACCAGCCGGGCGATCTTCCTTGGCGAGTAGTACCAGTTGTGGCCGAACTTCTTTGCTGGAATCAGCCCGTTATGGACCATGCGCAGGACCTGGCGCTCGCACAGCCCCAGGTACCGCGAGACCTCCTGCGTGCTGAGTGGTCTGTTCATCTGGGAGAGGTCTGGTGTCTGCTCTTCCTGCATGCGTGTCGCCTTCCCTCATCTGGTGTCACCTCCCATCCTCCGATGGAGCGTGACGCCCTTTGGGTTACCTGACGGTTCGCATGCTATCCGCTGGTGTCGGCACCTCTGGCCGCGTTGGCCGACCTGTCCCCACTGTCCGTATCGGCCGCAATGGCCCGGAGTTCCCCCAGGGCGCCACGATTCCTACACATGCGCCCAACTCCGAGGATACCCAAGGCCGGCTGAAAGTTCGTATGCTGCGAGCATAGTCGCGGACATTTGTCGACAGGGGAGCACCCTAGCGAAACCGAGGGGCCGAAGAATGGGCGGATTCCACGTGTGCAGGCCAGCGGGAGAGGTTTCTAGGGCAGACGAATCGGCACATTACTGATGCGATGATCTTGCACGAAGACGCGTACCGTGACCGTTCACCGAACAGTTTCTCACGGCGGGAGAAAAGACAAAAATGGACTTCAAAAGAAACGAGGGACACGGTTTGCAGTACGTAAATAGTACGTCAAATAGTACGTATAAGAAAAAAGGTCAGAGACCTAAGCCTCTGACCTGCTGCTTCGTGGTCGGGTGGACTGGATTCGAACCAGCGACCCCTTGACCCCCAGTCAAGTGCGCTACCAAGCTGCGCCACCACCCGTTTGTGCGAACCATCGTCCGCGCAAATAAGAACTCTAACACGGACTGGCCGGGGCTTCAACCACAATTTTGAGGAAACTGGGATTTGCTAGCCCTATGTCCCTCTCTGCAGCAGTTCTCGCACGTCGTGCCTATCCGAACTACGCACGGTCAAGACAGTCACATAGGGATTCTCACCAAAAACTGCTTCCAACCGGAAGTCCGGCAGCGCCGCTACGCCTGCGCAGCCTTCCGACGCATCAGCGTGAACATCACGCCAACGGTAACCACGGTTCCTACGGCGGCAATCACTCCACCCACAAGGCCAACGGCACCCACACCCAGCTGCGTCACCGTAGCGCCGCCAATGGCCGACCCCGCGCCAATTCCGAGGTTGAAGAGCCCAGAGTAAATCGACATCGCCACCGACGCCTGGTCCTTCTCGGTAATGTTGATGAGAATCGACTGCAGAGCCACGCAGAAGCCCATCTCGCACGCACCCCACACCAGAAGCACGACAACGGTGGCGCCCAGCGAGGTCGCCGCAGGCAGCAGCGCCAGCAGGGCAACGGTCTCCCCTACCAGCGACGCTGCAATGAAGCCCTTCTTGTGGCCATCGTAGAAGCGCGAGAAGAGCCAGCTCCCCAGCAAGCCGGCGGCGCCAATCACAACCAGTGCCGCCGTCACGCCGCCGGCACTAAGCGCAACTGTCTGTGAGAGGAACGGCTCGACGTAGCTGTATGCCACGTACTGCCCGGTGGCGAGAAATACGATGGCCACGTAGAGCGAGACCAGCGGCCCATTGCGGAAGAGCTCGGGGAGCTTGTCCAGCGTGAACTTCTCGCCTGCGCTGAGCGGTGGGAAGACCACGGCGAGATACACAAGGCTCGCTACGGCAACAATCCCCACCACGGCAAAGGTCATGCGCCACCCAAGTGCAAGCCCAATGGCGCGACCCAGCGGCAGGCCGAAAATCTGTGCAATGGAGCTTCCCGTAGCAACGATACCCATCGCCGTGGAGGCGTGCCGCGGGCTCACCACGCGCGCCGCCACAACCATCACGATGGACCAGAAGACCGCGTGCGCCGTAGCAACAACCAGTCGCGAGCAAATGAGAAGCAAGTAGGTGGGCGAAATCGCCGAGAGGAACTGGCCCGTGGCAAAGATGGCGATGAGTCCCAGCAGCAGTCGGCGGAAGTCAAAGCGCGACGCAAAGACCATGAGCGGCAGCGAGAAGAGCATCACGCCCCACGCGTACACCGAGATCATGATCCCCGTCTGGGCCTCGGTGAGCGAGAAGGTCTGGCCGATGTCGCTGAGAAGGCCAATGGGAATGAACTCGGAGGTGTTGAAGATAAAAGCAGAAACTGCCAGTCCCGCCAGCGCCAGCCACTGACCCCGCGTGACCTTGTCGTCATTCTCTCGCGTCTTGCTGAGTGAACTCACTATGCTTCCAGCCCTTCGAGCGTTTTGGTACCTGCGTTGTTCTCAGTTGCTAAGTCACTAGTATCGGCGGTTTGCGCGCGCAAAGCGCCATGCACGAACACCTGACCAAAATGGCCACATGTGGGTTGCCCATGTAGCAGGGGTTGCGGACCATGATTGGCATAATTGACGGAGCGGCGATGGCGTCTCGCGTACTACGGGGCAATTTTCAGACACATAACGACGTTCATTTCCAGGAAAACGTTGGGATTTTACCCCGCAGCCGCGTAAGGGCCAACAGTTGCCCCGTGGCGAGCTCGCGACCAGAGGCGGCAACGTCGCAGGCAGTTTCGCACCGCGAGCCGAGACGCGCCGGCCTACGCCAGCAGCAGCTCCAGCACGAACACCACGCCGCAGCATCCAACAGCCACCTGCGGGAGGCTCGCCCCAAGCCACGCGGCCGCGATGCCCACAAAGAGCGCCACCGCGCCCGCGACGGGCGAGTCAATTGCCGTGAAGATGGCCGGGAAGGTCATCACCGCGAGCGTCACATAGGGCACATAGTAGAGAAACGACCTAAAGAACCGGTTAGTGATGGGCTTGCGAATGAGCGTGAGCGGCAAGATGCGGGTTCCCAGCGTGACTGCCGACATCACCACGAGATAGGCAACGACGCTAGGCTGCACGGCAGGCATCTCCCTCGAGGGCGCGCGCCGCAGCGACGCCTGCAACGTCAGTGTCCTTCTCGCCAGCATCCTTCTCGTCTACCGGAAAGAGCGCAGCCGCAAGGGCAGAGAGCGCAACCGTGAGGATGATGGTGCGCACGCCCTCGGAGAGCCCCGAGAGGAGCGGCGCCCACGCAAACAAAGCGCTGGTCGCAAAGCTAGCAAGCACCAGCCCGGCCACCACGCGGCTCTTGCGCGCCGGCGGAATGATGATTGCGAGGAACATCCCAAAGAGTGCAACAGAAAGCGCACTCACTACGCGCTCGGGAAGCACGCTGCCGGCAATCACGCCGGCCATACCGCCAAACGCCCAGCCCGGAAGCGCCACGACCATGGCACCGTAGCTGTAGTACGGGTCCACCTCGCCCGGACGCGCGACGGCAATGCCAAAGAGCTCGTCGGTGAGGTCAAAGCCCACCAGCACCCGGTGGATGATCGGCGTGTCCGGCGAGAATCGCTGCGCCATGGAACAGCTCATGAGCAGGTAGCGGGCATTGGCAACCAGCATAACCACGGCCATCTCGAGCAGCGACCCGCCCGCACCAATGACGGCAAAGCCGGCGTACTCACCCGCCGAGGCGTTGTTGAAGAGACTTGCGAAAAAGCCCTGCACCGCATCGAGGCCAACCTTGCGTGCCGCGATGCCCAGTGAGAATGAGACGGCCAGGTAGCCCAGCGCGATGGGTACACCGTCGCGAAGGCCCTCGCGCAGCGCCTCGCCATGGCGGGCGAGAAGGCCCGCACTACGGCGGACACTCTGCACGCCGCCCGCCGGAGCACCCGTTGCAAACGCGCTGCTCGTCTCTGCCATCTCCATGGGAACCACCCGCCAGACCTGCTCGAACTTCTCCGCTCAATGCGTCTTGTGCACATTAAGCAACAGATCTTGTTATTAGTAAAACGAATGCTTCTTATTATTTGAGTAGCTATACTAATCGCTAGTAGACCGGGTAACCCAGCCGACGAAGGGATAACCATGCCACAGCAGCCAGACGCGCAGGCGCGCTACTCTCGCTATGCGATCTTCATCGACGTGGTGGAGGAGGGCAGCTTCACCAAAGTTGCCAATCGCATTGGCTACACGCAGAGCGCCGTCTCGCAGACGGTCAAGGCGCTTGAGCGCGAGCTTGGCTGCACGCTCGTGGAGCGCAGCCGCGACGGCGTCACGCTCACCAAAGACGGTGAGCAGTTCATGCCCTACCTGCAGGCCGTTGCGCGCGACGAGCGGGCGCTTGCCGAGAAGCAGCGCGAAGTCCAGGGCCTGGGGCGCGCCACCATCACGATTGGCACCTTCACCAGCGTGAGCAGGAACCTTCTCCCCCGCCCCATGCTGGACTTTAGGCGTCTGTATCCCTCCGTGCGCTTCAACCTGAGGCAAAGCGAGTACACCTCCATTGCGGAATGGGTGCGCAACGGCGAGTGCGACCTGGGGTTCACCAACCTTGCGGACGCCGAGGCCGCGGGCCTGGAGTCCCACTCGTTTGGCCCGGACCGCATGATGGCAGTGGTTCCGCCCGAGAACCCCCTGGCCGAGAAGAACGAGCTCACGCTGGCCGACCTGGCCACGCAGCCGTTCATCCTGCTGGACGAGGGCCGCGAGTCCGTGACGCTGCACGCCTTCGAGCAGGCAGGCCTCTCGCCGCACGTGTGCTACGAGGTGACGGACGACTACTCGATTCTCGCCATGGTGCGACAGGGGCTGGGCGTCACGATCCTCTACGAGATGATGCTCGTGGGGTTTGAGTCTGGCGTGGTGGTGCGGCCCATACGCGAGGAACCCAGACGCACGATCACGCTGGGGTGGAGAAACTCGGCCACGCTGCCGTTGGCGGCGCGCCGCTTTGCGGAGTACCTCATCCGCGAGCTGGGTTAGCGGCGGATGCCCGTCCGGCACGCTCACTCGTTGTTACCGGCACGTCTTGGCCCAAGGCCGTTTCCGCAGATAAGGCCCGACGGAAGCCACGGGCCGGTAACAACGCATGGGCCTAGAAGCTCCCTGTTACCGGCTCGTCGCGGGGCCGCAGCGTTTGCCCAGTTGGTTTCCCAAAAGCGAGACGAGCCGGTAACAAGCATCTGAGCAACCAGCGTCACTGCCGCAAATGCGCGGCCCGGCAGCTACATCAACCCCAGCGCCATCGCTGCGGGGACGAGAAGGATGGGGACAAACGCTGCAGGGATGAGATTTGCAACCTTGATGTCGGTCACGCCAAGGAGGTTAGTGCCCACGGCCAGTAGCAGCGTAGAGCCAGTGACGGCAACCTCGGTAACCACGGCGTCGGTGAGGAATGACCCCACCAAGCTTGCCAGCACGGAGAGTATGCCCTCGTAGACAACGAGGCTCACGCCGCAGAAAGGAACACCTATTCCCATGGTCGCCGCCATGGGAAGGCAGACTGCCAGGTCGATGACGCCCTTCGAGATGAGGGTCGAGTGGTCAAGCAAGATGCCACTCGAGAGCGACCCGACAATGGCCATGGCTCCCGTACAGGTGAAGATCGAGGCCGTGACGAAGCCGTCCGAGAAGTTCCCAAGGCGTTTGGAGCCGGCAAATGCCTGGTTGAGGCGCCGCTGGGCCCAGTCACCCAACGAACGAATGCGCGCGTCGATGTCGATGCCCAGACCGATCACGGAGCCAAGCGCCAACGGAAAGCGTGACGATGGCAACGCTGCCGCCCTGCATCATCCCCTGGACGGCTACCAGCACCACGGCAAGGCCCTGTCCCTTGAGAAGGAAGTCCCCCAGACGCTCCGAGACCCGCCCCTTGAAGAGAAGGCCGAGAACTCCGCCAACCGCTGCCTCGAGGCCGTTTATGAGGGCTCCTAACAGAACCACGTTCACTCCTCGATTCCTGATTGTTCACTCGCACGTCTAATGTCGACCTACGACTCGTTCACGCGCTTTCCGCTCATGTGGTCAATGGAAAGCTCAAGCAGCTGGATCCTCTCGGCGGTGCGTTTGATCTCGTCGGCCACATAGCCGGAAGGGTCGTACTTCTCGCCCAGGCGTCGGGCAATCCCAATGGTTTCGGGAGTTGTATCCAAGAGTGAGACCCGTCCAAAAACGATGACGCTTCGCACGTCTGGGCCAACCTTGCCCTCAACAGGCACGCCTTGGTCAAAGACGGTGAAAGAGACACGGTTGTCGGCCTTAATCGCATCAATCTTGTGCCCCGACTTGGCCCCGTGAAAATAGATCTTTCCCTGCTCGTACAGGTAGTCCATAGGGACACCGTACGGATAGCCGTCCTCGCCGTGAACCGCGAGGACGCCACGCCGCTCGGAGAGCAGGATATCCTCGCACTCCTCTTGGGAGAGCTGCTGCTTGAAGCGCCTCATTTGCCTGAACATGGACCCGCCTTCCCACAAGCCGCGGGGAATCCCCGTGGCGCAACCCATCTTTGTGTGACTGGTGAACTTGAGTGCAGTCAAGATTGCGCGTGCGAAGGGCGGTACGCTGCATCGAACTCGCCTTTGTTACACAAATTTCTGTTTCTTTGCATCGAACTGCCCTTCGTTACACCCTATTTCGAAGGACGCCTAAGTGTCGGCGCGTAGATGCCTACAACATATAGTGGTTATCAGACTTGCAAGGACAATATGCAGGTCCTCATACTTGAGGAGTTCCAGAAATCCCATGTAACGAAGGGCAGTTCGGCGCAATAAACTCAAAAATCGTGTAACGTATTGCAGTTCCTCGAATATTTCTTTGTTACTTTCTTGTCTTGCCGCGCTTGCGGGCCGGCTTGGGCAGCCAACGGAATGGAACAACATGGCTTTGATGTTCGTAGTATCGCCGGCAAAGCGCATGGACGTGGTCGAAGGTCCGCCCTTCGCCCAGACGCTGCCCGCGTTTCTCGCCGATGCACAGAGTCTGGCCCGCGAGCTGCGCTCCCTTGGCTACGACGGTGCACGCAGGGTCTGGCGATGCAGCGACACACTGGCACGGCCCAACTGGGAACGGCTTGCCACCATGCCTGAGGACATGACGAGAGAACCTCGGCTGCTCTCCCCTGCCGTGCTCACGTACGTGGGCATTCAATACCAGCACCTAGCACCGCAGGTCATGAACGAGAAGGAGCTGATGTGGCTCACGTCGCACCTGCGCATTCTTTCCGGGATGTACGGGATTCTGCGTCCACTTGACGGCGTGATCCCATATCGCCTGGAGATGCAGGCAAAGCTTGCCGTTGGTGGGTGCCGCGACCTCTATGAGTTCTGGGGTGAGCGGCTTCTGGACTCCCTTCTCGGCGACGGGGCGGAAGTGATTGTGAACGTTGCCTCGCAGGAGTACGCAAAGGCCGTGGTCCCTTGGGCCCAGCGCACGGGCGCACCTGTTGTGACCTGCGTTTTTGGAGAGGTTCGCGCCTCTGACGGGCGCGTTGTTCAGCGCGCAACCGAGGCAAAGGCCGCACGCGGGGCGTTCGTGCGCTGGTGCGCCGAGCAGGGCGTCGAAAAGATCGAGCAGCTCGAGGGTTTCTCGGAACGAGGGTACCGTTTGAATCGGAGTCGCTCTGACGCGGAGACGCTCACGTTCGTGCGCGGATGACACGTCGCCGGAGCCTTAGCTTTGTTACAGACGTCGCCAAAAGAGACCTTCCGGCGACTGTAACAGCGCACAGCCACCAAACAGAAAACGGGCCGCCAAAGGGACGGCCCGCACATACTTCTACCAGCGCAAACGCGAGAAGCGCTATTCCTCCATGTAGTCCTTAAGCCTGCCGGAGCGGCTGGGGTGGCGCAGCTTGGCAAGCGTCTTGGACTCAATCTGGCGAATACGCTCGCGCGTCACGCCAAACTCGCGGCCAACCTCCTCAAGCGTGCGGGGGTGACCGTCCTCAAGGCCAAAGCGGAACTTGATGACCTTGCGCTCGCGGTCGGCAAGGCCGTCGAGCACCTGGTCAAGCTGCTCGCGGAGCATGGAGTCGCTCGCTGCCTCGGGCGGAGCCACGGCAGTGGAGTCCTCGATGAAGTCTCCCAGCTGGGAGTCCTCCTCCTCGCCGATAGGCGTCTCCAGCGAGACGGGCTCCTGGCTGATCTTCTGGATCTCGCGCACGCGGTCGGGCGACATGCCCATCTCGGCGCCAATCTCCTCCGGCGTGGGGTCGCGCCCAAGATCCTGCAGCAGCTGGCGCTGCACGCGGATGAGCTTGTTGATGGTCTCGACCATGTGCACCGGGATGCGGATGGTGCGTGCCTGGTCGGCAATGGCGCGGGTGATAGCCTGGCGAATCCACCACGTGGCGTACGTGGAGAACTTGAAGCCCTTGGTGTAGTCGAACTTCTCGACCGCGCGGATGAGGCCGAGGTTGCCCTCCTGGATGAGGTCGAGGAACAGCATGCCGCGGCCCACGTAGCGCTTGGCGATGGAGACAACCAGGCGCAGGTTCGCGGAGATGAGCTGCTGCTTGGCGTCGAGGCCCACCTGCTCGATGCGCATGAGGCGGCGCTGCTCGGCACGCGTAAGCTCGATCTCGCCGTTCTCGGCGGCCTCGAGCTTCTCGGTGGCCTCGGTGCCGGCCTCGATCTTCATGGCCAGGTGGACCTCCTCGTCGGCGGTGAGCAGGTCGACCTTGCCAATCTCCTTGAGGTACATGCGTACGGGATCGCCGGTGAGCATGACGGTGGAGGTGTCCTGTCGGCGCGCGTGGGCGCGGCTCGAGCGCTTGGGCTTTGAGACCTTGGCCTTGGGCACGGAGCGCAGGGCTTCCTTGATCTCCTTGGCCTCGTTGGCGGCCTCGGACTCCTCGTCGTCCTCGCCGTCGAGGGAGTCATCGTCGTCGGAGAAGTCGTCGTCAGAGCCAAAGTCGTCATCGTCATCGCCGGCATCGATGGAGCCAATGCCAAAGGCAGGATTGGCGGCCTCACCCGACGTAGTGATCTCGACGCCCTTGGCGCGCAGCGTGTCGTAGAGGTCGGAGAGCTCGTCCCCGTCCACGTCGACGTCACGGATGGCAACCTGGATGTCGTCCTCGGACACGCTTCCGCCCGACTTGGCAGACGCGCTCACCAGCCCATCGACAACGCGTCCCAGCTCGTCGGAGAGCTTGATGTCGTCCTTCGTCTTCTTTGCAGCAGCCAAGTTTTTCCCTTCGACGCAGTAACCTTCAAAATGCTACCCGTTTTTACTGCTCGACAACAGCAGAAAGTTTCTTCGTCAACGCATTAATACGCTTCTGCAGCGCAGTGGCCTGCTCGAAGAGCGCCTCGGCGTCCTCGCCGCCGGCGTCTCCTGCCTGCCGCAGCCGCGCCTTGGCCTCCCGCACACGCCGCTTGCACGAGTAGAGCTCGACCGAATCCACGAGAAACGCGACCTTCTCGCGAGCGTCCATGCCAGGACTCGAGACCACGCGCCCGGACGAGAGGATCTGCGGCGCATCCGGCTCAACGGCAGTGGCGGCAGCCACAACATCTGCGGGCGCGGTGCCCTCTGGCGTGGCGAGCATTGCCCAGGCCATCCCCTCGTGGCGCGCGTCTGCCCACATCACGTCCGCAAGGCGGTCGGCATAGGGACGCACCTCGTCCGGCATGGCGGCAAGCATCGAGAGGAGCTCGCGCTCCACGGCGACCTGCATGCGCTCGTCACCCGAGAGCATGCGCGAGACCGAGAAGGACGTAGCGTTCGTGGGCGCTGCGGCAACGGGGGCGCCGTCACCATCGTAGGCATCCGCGGGCACGTAGTCATCCGGCACGGGAGCGTAGTCGTCCTCGTCCCCTAAATACGGCGCGGCTGCCACGGGCGCCATGCTCGGCGCGGTTGTCCTGGCGGCACCCTCGCGCCGGCGCTCCCGTGCCTCGGGCTCGGACTCCTTAACGGGCTTCTCGCGAATCACGCGCTTTGTCTCGGCAACGTCCATGCCAAGGGCGTCCGCCAGCTGCGTGGCGTACTCGTCAAGCAGCACGGAGTTCTTGAGCGGCGCCAAAAGTTGGGCCATCTCGTCCAGCGCCTTGACGCGCCGGCCTGGCGCCGAGAGGTCGTAGCCCGCCAGGCGCTTGGTGAACACGAAGTCCATGAGCGGCACCGCGGCGTCGAGCTGCGCCTGCATGGCCGCAGCGTCGTGGGACGAGAGGAACTCCATGGGGTCCTGGCCGTTGGGCAGCACCACGCAGACCATCGAGGCCGAGGTCTTGTCGATAAACTGGACGGCGCGCTCGGCCGCACGCTGGCCAGCCTCGTCGCCGTCGAACATGCAGATGATGCGAGAGACGCGCTGGCGCTCCATGAGCCGGATGTGGTCAATGCGGAAGGCGGTCCCCAGCGCTGCCACGGCGTTGGTGAAGCCGGCCTCGTGCATGGCGATGACGTCGGTGTAGCCCTCGCAGACGATGGCCGTGCCCGTTGCCGCCATGGTCTCCTTGGCGCGGTCGTAGGCAAAGAGGTGCTTGCCCTTGTTGAAGATCGTGGTGTCGCGCGTGTTGAGGTACTTGGGCGCGTTGTTGGCGGGGCGCAGGATGCGGCCGCCAAAGGCGATGGTGCGCCCCTGCTCGTCGTGGATGGGAAACATAGCCCGGTCGTAGAACCAGTCGGCAAGGCGCCCCGAGCGCTCAACGGCCAGGTTGGCTGCGATGAGCTCCTTGGGGCTATAGCACTTCCCGCGCAAGTACGAGACGAGCGAGCCGCGCCCGGGCGCGTAGCCCAAGTGCCAGCGGCGGCACACGTCCGAGCCAAAGCCGCGCCCCGCAAGGTAGGCGCGCGCGGCGGCCGGCCCCTCGCCACGGCCACGCATGAGCATGGTGTGATAGTAGTCGTCCGCCAGCGTGAGGGCCTCGATGAGGCGGTTCTTGCGCGGCCCGCGGGCGGCGCTCTTGTCCTCGGAAAGCTCGATGCCCGCACGATCTGCCAGGTAGCGAATGGAGTCCGGAAACGAGAGGTTCTCGCGCTTCATCACGTACTTGAAGACGTCGCCGCCCTCGCTGCACGCCCCAAAGCAGTGCCAGAGGCCCGTTGCCGGATCCACCTTGAACGAGGGGGTCTTCTCGTGGTGGAAGGGGCAGCATCCCCAGAACTCCCGGCCGCGCTGACGCAGCTCAACCGTCTCGCCCACCAGCTGCACGATGTCGGTGGCCTGGCGAACCCGCTCCTTGTCCTCGTCGCTAATCACGCGACCACCCCCACGCACTCCTCCCCAACATTCTCGCGTACCCATTGGATGTTCCCCAACACGGCGGATTCCAGCTCGGCAAGCGAGTCGAATCGACGAGAGGCACGAAGGTGGCGCAGAAACACCACGCGAGCGTCCTCGCCGTAGACGTCGCCCGAGAAGCCCACGAGGTTCGCCTCGAGCATGGGGTGGGCCGCCACGTCAAAAGATGGCGGCGCGCCAACGTTAACCGCCGCGGGCCAGACGCGCCCATCGATGATGGCGAGACAGGCGTAGACGCCGTTGGCCGGCAGGCAGTCGCGGCCGTCCAGCTCGACGTTGGCCGTGGGGAAGCCAAACGAGGTGCCCTCACCGCGGCCGTGGACGATGCGCCCACCCAGGAAGTGGTGGCGAAGCAGGAGCTCGGCGGCCTTCTCGACCTTGCCCTCGCCGAGAAGCCCGCGCACGCGCGTGGCCGAGACGGGGCTTCCCTCCGCCGTCACGAGCGCATGTCCAAAGACGTCGAAGCCGCGCTTCTCGCCCAGGGCAGCCATTGCCGTTACCGTTCCCGCGCCGCCGGAGCCAAAGCGGAAGTCCTCGCCCACATGGATGGCCGCGGGCGAGAGGATGCCGCCCAGCACCTCGGTGACGTAGCGGTCGTACGGGAGCGCCGCAAGCTCCGGGGTGAAGCGGTGCACGAGAATGGCGTCCGCGCCGGAGAGAGCCAGTGAGCGCACGCGGTCCGCATCGGAGAGCAGGCGCTCGGGCGGACGGGCGGAAAGGACCTCCGAGGGGTCGGGGTCAAAGGTCACCAGGGCAAGCGGCAGGTTCCGCGCGCGGGCGTCCGCGGCGGCCTGGGCAATGAGGGCGCGATGCCCCGCATGCAGGCCGTCAAAGGCGCCAATCACGCAGACAAAGCGCTGGTTGGGCCCCAGCGTGACGCCAGGAGCAAGGTAGGCCGTGGCGTCCGGCAGATGCATGGATGCGCCAAGCGACACGCCCGAGAAGGTCGACGCTGCAGCCAGCTGGCGCGCCTCCGCAGCAGCAAGCGGCCAGGTGGGCTCGTGCCAGGCGGGTACGCAGGAGAAGGGCTCGCCCGTCATGCGCGCACCCCCGTGATTCCGGCCGGGAAGTTTACCTCGCAGGCAAGGCCGCGCCTGCCACAGCTCCACACGCCAACAAGACGCTGGTCAAAGACCATGGCAACACGCTCGCCGGGCAGCGGGGCGCGCTCCGTGCCGTCTGCCAAGCGCACCGTCCCCGCCGCCACGACCTTTCCGCAGGCAGCGTCTGCCGCCTCCTGCGCACTCAGCTGACGGACCGGGGCACCCAGGGCAGCAACGGGGTCAAGCGCGTGGGCAAGAACCTCCGCGGAATCCTGCGCCGCGTCGACCGCGTCCAGCGCCAGGCAGGCGTCAAGCCCCACCGAGCCGGACTGCGTGCGCCGCAGCGCCACGAGGTGCGCGGCAGACCCGGCTGCGCGCCCAATGTCACGCGCCAGGCTCCGCACGTAGGTGCCCTTGGAGACGTCAAAGTCAACGACCCAGCTGAGCTGCCCCTCCACCGAGGCTATTTCGACAAGCTCTGCAGAGAAGACCGTGATGCGCCTGGCTGCCAGCTCAGGCGCCTTACCCTCGCGCGCAAGCGCGTAGGAGCGCTGCCCGTCCACGGATATGGCGGAATACGCAGGAGGCACCTGGTCCTGCTCGCCCACAAAGCCGGCGAGAATACCGCGGGCCACGTCCTCGCTGCCCAGGCGCTCGGGGACCTCGGCGGCAACCGTGGGCGCGCCATCGGCGTCGTCCGTGTCCGTCTCGCAGCCAAAGATGATGCCTGCCGTGTAGCGCTTGCGCTCGGCGGTGAGAAGGCCCATGAGGCGCGTGCCCTGCCCCACGCCAACCACCATGACGCCCGAGGCGGCGGGGTCAAGCGTGCCGGCGTGTCCCACGCGGCGCTCCCCCAGGGCGCGCCGCACGTGGTTCACCACGTCGTGGCTCGTCATTCCGCAGGACTTGTCGATGCCGAGGAGGGCGTTATAGCCCGACCCGCCGCGCCTCACCGTGACGCACCTCGCACGTCTGCCTTCGGGGCGGAAGAGAGCGCGGCGTCGCCATCGAAAAGCGCGCAGAGCTTGGGAAGCACGATTGCGCGAACCTCGTCCACAGTGCCCGTGGCGGTGAACCCCGCTGCGGCACGGTGACCGCCGCCGCCCATCTCGCGCGCGATGCCCGAGACGTCCAGATCACACTTGGAGCGAAGGTTGCCTCGGACCTTGCCGCCGTCGACCTCTTTCAGGAAGAACGCAATCTTGGTGCCCTCGATGCAGCGCACCAGGTCAATGAGGCCGTCAAGCTCGTCGAGCGTGACGCCTGCCTGGGCAATGTCCTCCGCCGTAGCAAAACTGTAGGCAATGCGGCCCTCGGCAAAGGTCTGGATGCGCGCAAGGACGCGGGCAGCAAGGTGCACGTAGGCCAGGCGGTCGGACTGGTACACGTTGAGCGCGACCTCCGCGGGCGAGGCGCCGGCCTCAACCAGCATGCTTGCCGTCTCGAATGCCTCGCTGTCGGCGTTTTGGTACTGGAAGCGGCCCGTGTCGGTCACAATGGCGCAGAGGAGGTTCTGCGCAATGGTGGGCGTGAGGACGCGCGAGGAATGCAGGCAGAACTCGGAGATGATGACGCCCGTGGCGGCGGCGTCGGGGCGAACCACGCCCGCCTCCCAGAAGCGCTCGCCCGAGGGGTGGTGGTCGAGGACGGCCACGTGGTGCGCGCGGGCGCAGACCTGCTCGGCATCTGCCAGGCGCGACATCTGCGAGAGGTCAACGCAGATGAAGAGGTCCGGCGTCACGTCGTAGTCCGCCGCGTGCACGAAGGTGTCGGACCCCGGCAGGAAGCGGTAGATCCTGGGGACGGGGTCCTTGTCGGCCAGGAGGTTGGTCACGCGCTTGCCCGGCCACGCGGTGCGAATGACCTCGGCCAGAGCAAGGCCGGAGCCAATGGCGTCGCCATCGGGCGAGGTGTGCGCGCAGATCGCGATGGTGTTGGCATCCTCGATCAGCGCGACCACGCCCTTGAAGAGCTCCGCCTGTTCCATGTATTCGGAAACCCTCATCAAGCTCTTCCCTACTCGCCCTCATCGCCCTCGGCGGCATTGGTAGCGCCGTCCTCGGCGTCCGCCGCGATGGGATAGCCGTTCTCGTCCTTCTCGACACCAAGCGTTGGCGGGACGTTCTCGAGCGCACGAGAGATGCGCTCGGCCTCGTCGGTGGTGGTGTCAATTTGGAACGCAAGCTCGGGCGTCACGCGCCAGCCAAGGGCGTGGCCAAGAAGCGAGCGGATGCGCCCCTTGGCGCGCTCGAGGGCAGCGGAGACCTCGTCATAGCGAGAGGCATCGCAGCTCACGTAGGCGCGCATGAAGGACTTGTCGACCGAGACCTCCACGCCCGTGACGGTCACGAGCTGGAGGTCTGGGTCGGAGACCTCGAAGAGCATGATGGTGGCAAGCTTCTCGCGCGCGATCTCGTTGGTGCGGCGCGAGTGCTGGTTCTGCTTCACGTGTGCCTCCCTACTCCGTTCGCGCGACCTCTTCGACGCGGTACGCCTCGATCTGGTCGCCGGGGTGGATGTCCTGGAAGTTCTCCAGGCCAATGCCGCACTCGAAGCCGGCCTTGACGCTCTTGACGTCATCCTTGTAGCGTCTGAGCGAGGCTATCTTGCCCTCGTAGACCACAATGCCGTCGCGCACGAGGCGCACCTGGTCGTCGCGGGAGACCTCGCCCTCGGAGATCATGCAGCCTGCGGCGATGCCAACCTTGGGCACCTTGAAGGTGTCACGGACCTCGGCGATGCCGGTCTGGACCTCCTCCTCGGTAGGCTTGAGCATGCCGATGCGGGCGGCGTCGATGTCCTCGATGGCCTTGTAGATGACGCTGTAGGTACGGATCTCGACGCCCTCGCGCTCGGCAGCGACGCGCGCCTTGGCGTCGGGACGCACGCCAAAGCCAATGATGATGGCGTTGGAGGCATCGGCGAGCGTGACGTCGGTCTCGGTGATGGCGCCAACGGCGACGTGGATCGTGTTGATGCGGACCTCGGACTGGTCCATCTTGTCGAGCGAGTCCTGAAGCGCCTCGATGGAGCCCTGAACGTCGGCCTTGATGATGAGGTTGAGCTCCTTGACGTCCGCGTCGGCCATGGTGGCGAAGAGGTTCTCGAGCGTGACGTGCTTCACGCGGTTCTGCTCCTCGATGCGGGCCTTGAGGGCACGCTGGTCGGCAAGGTCACGGGCGTCACGGTCGTCCTGGAAGACGCGGAACTCGTCGCCCGCCATGGGGACGCTCTGGAGGCCCAGGATCTCGACCGGGTCGGAGGGACCGGCATCCTCGACGGGGTTGCCCTTGGGGTCGAGCATGGCGCGCACGCGACCGTAGGCCATGCCGGCAACCACGGCGTCGCCCACATGGAGCGTACCGCGCGTCACGAGCACCGTAGCCACAGAGCCGCGGCCGCGGTCGAGCTTGGCCTCGAGGACGTTGCCGGAGGCAAAGGTGTCGGGGTTGGCCTTGAGCTCGAGGACGTCGGCCTCGAGAAGCACGGCCTCGAGCAGGTTGTCGATGCCGATGTGCTTCTTGGCCGAGATGTCAACGAACATGTTCTGTCCGCCCCACTCCTCGGGGATGATGCCGTACTCGGTGAGCTCCTGGCGCACGCGGGTGGGGTCAGCTCCGGGCTTGTCGATCTTGTTAACGGCCACGATGATGGGCACGCCGGCGGCCTTTGCGTGGTTGATGGACTCGACCGTCTGGGGCATGACGCCATCGTCTGCGGCAACGATGAGGATGACGATGTCGGTCACCTTGGCACCACGGGCACGCATGGCCGTGAAGGTCTCGTGGCCAGGGGTGTCGATGAAGGTGATGGTGCGGCCGTTGATCTTGACCTGCGAGGCGCCAATGGCCTGCGTGATGCCGCCGGCCTCGCCCTCGGCAACGCCGGTGTGGCGGATGGCGTCAAGCAGCGACGTCTTGCCGTGGTCGACGTGGCCCATGACGGTGACCACGGGCGGACGGGGCTTCAGGTCCTTGGGGTCGTCGTAGAAGGTGAAGGAGTTCTCCTCCTCCTTAGTCATGACCTTGACGTCGCGACCAAGGTCATCGGCAACAAGCTCGATGAGGTCGTCGGACATGGACTCGGTGAGCGTGAGAGGGTTACCCAGCAGGAAGAGGCGCTTGATGATGTCGTTAGCCGGCACGCCAAGGAGCTCGGCAAGCTGCGCGACCGTGGCGCCCTGCGGGACCTTCACGGTGTCGAGCTGCGAGAGGTCCTGGTCGTTGGCTATGGCCACCTCTATGCGCTTCTCCTCCGCGGCCTCCTCGGCCTGCTTCTGGCGGCGCTCCTTGCGGCGGCGACGCCTACCGGTGGACTCGCGCGATGCCTCCTCGACGGCCTCGCGAGCCTCGTCGAGAACGCGGCTGCGGTTGTATGCCTCGGCCTCGCGAGCCATGCGGCTGTAGCGGTCCTCGCCCTCGTCGCCGCGACGGTTGCCCTTGCGGCCCTTGCGACCGGGACGGCCCTCGCCCTGCTCGGCGCCGCCGTCCTGCTCCATGCGGGACGGGGCGGAGTAGCTCTTGCGCTCGCTGTGCGCGTGCTCGGACTCGCCACGGCGCTCGCGGCGGCCCTTACCCTCGGCCTTCTTCTGCGCGGCCTCCTCCGCCTGCTGCTTGAGCACCTGCTCCTGCTGAGCAATCTGATCGAGCAGCGAGGTGAAGGTGGGCATCGACTTGGGAGCGTTGTCGTGGACGCGGTTGCGCTCGGCCTCCTCGGCGCGCTCCTTGGCGGCCTTCTCGGCGGCGCGCTTCTTCTCCTCCTCGGCGCGCTTCCTGGCGGCCTCGGCGGCGGCGCGCTTCTTCTCCTCCTCGGCGCGCTCGCGCTCGCGGCGCTTCTCGGCGGCGATGCGCTCCTTCTCTGCGGCCTCCTCCTCGGCCTTCTTGGCCTCGGCGGCGGCCTCCTCCTCGGCCTTCTTGGCTGCCTCGATCTGGGCGGCGCGGTCCTCAAGGATGGGCTTGAGCTTCTTGCGCACGATGGAGACGTAGGCGTCCTCGAGCGTCGAGGAGGCAGACTTGGCGGGAATCTTCATGTCGCGGAGATGGTCGAGCATCTCCTTGCTCGTCATCCCGTACTCCTTGGCAAGGTCGTGTACGCGAGTCTTGGCCATGTGACCAACCTTTCATTCACGGGCGGCCGTGCCGCCCGGGTAGTGCCTGCAATCAAAAGTCCGCTTGGGGACGCTAGATCAGAGAATCGGGGTCGTCCGAGACCTCGGCATCCATGAGCTTCTCGTGAATGCCGCAGTAACGCGAGCCCGGACGGGCCATGTTGCGGCACTGGATGCCGTTCTCGCCCACGTACTCGCAGCGGTGCTGCTCGCCGTCTTCCTCGGCCTTGCTCTCGGGTGCCTCGGCGGCATGGGGCAGGTCGCGCAGGACGCCGGCGGCAAGCGACTCGTTCTTGATGTCGATGTGCATGCCGGTAAGGTGGGCAGCCAGGCGGGCGTTCTGGCCCTCCTTGCCAATGGCCAGCGACAGCTGGTCGTCGGGCACGATCACCGTGGCGTAACCGTCCTCGGGGCCATCCTCGGGGCCAAGGACAACGCGAGACACGCGCGCCGGCGAGAGGGCGTTGGCAACGCAGCGCGCCGGGTCGTCGGACCAGGGCACCACGTCGACGCGCTCGCCGCGCAGCTCGGAGACAACGGTGCGCACGCGGCTGCCCTTGGGGCCAACGCAGGCGCCCACGGGGTCGAGGTGGTCGTCCTTGGACGAGACGGCAACCTTGGAGCGGATGCCGGGCTCGCGGGCAATGGAGCGAATCTCGACGACGCCGTCGTAGACCTCGGGGACCTCAAGCTCGAAGAGCCTGCGGATGAGGTCGGGGTGGGTGCGGGAGACCACGATGGGCGGACGCTGGCGCTCGCCGCGGACGGTGGGCTGGTCGTTGTTGGGGTCGCGCACGTCGATAATGATGGCCTTCAGGCGCTGGTTGTGCGCGTAGTGCTCGCCCACGGGACGCTCGTTGCGCTCATCGGGATAGCGGCGCTGGTCGAAGTGGGGAAGCTCGGCCTCGACGCCCTCGCGGATCTTGATGATCGTGAAGTCGGGCGTGGTCTGGAGCACCGTGCCGGTGATGATGTCACCAATGCGCTGCGAGAACTCCTCGTAGATCTGGAGACGGGCGGCGTTGCGCACGATGGCGCGGATCTCGGCCTTGGCGTGCTGCGCTGCGATGCGGGAGGTGTCGGGCGGGGTGACGTCCTTCTCGTCAAAGTCGAGGTACTCGCCGGTCTCCTCGTCGTAGGACTCCTCCTTGGGGATGAGCTCGTAGACGTAGACCTTGCCGGTAGCGTGGTCGATGGTGACGCGCGCGCCAAAGGGAAGGTGAAGGATGTCGGCGTAGCTCTTGGCGAGCGACTGCTCCAGGCGGTCGAGCAGGTACAGCTCGTCGATGTGCTTCTCCTGGCAGAGCGCCATCAGCGCTTCCATCATCTCTGATGCCATGCGAATTCCTTTCTAGCTCTTGGCCCCGTTGGACGGGGAATCGAAGTTTGGCTTAATCTTGCAGCTCTTGACCTGGTCGAGGGGGATGCTCACGCGCTCGCCGTCTACAGTGAGAACCACGTTCTGGCCGTCCAGGCCCTCGAGGCAGCCGGTGAAGTGGCGACGGCCCTCGGTTGCCGTGGTTCCAAGCGAGACGTCCTCGCCCGCGAAGCGCTCGAAGTCATGCGGGCGGCGGAGCGGACGCGAGAGGCCCGGCGACGAGACCTCGAGCGTAAACGACCCCTCGATGGGATCGAGCTCGTCAATCGCGGCAGAGACCCACTCGGTCTGCGTGGCCACCTCGTCAAGCGAGATGGGCCCGGCCTCCTCGTCTGCGTGGTCGATGCGCACGCGGACGCACGGGTTCTTCTTCGAGCCCACGACCTCGACGTCGACGATGTCGATGCCATGCTCGGGCGCTGCCGCCTCGAGTGCGTCAAGGATGCGCTGGCGCGTGTCGTGCTCTGGCACTGCGGGCATATCCCCTCCCTCACACATCACAGGTACATACAGAAAGGAAGCGGGGCGAGAAACTCCACCCCACTTCCTACGAATCACTACTGCATTGCAGGCTAAGTATAGGGACTTCTCGGCAGGCGGTCAAGGAGCAGGTCGAACGGCATCACAAGGACGCCATGGGTGATGCGGAGGCCGCGGCGCATGCGTGGGCAGCGGGCTTCTCGGCCCACCTCCCGCACTCGGCCAGCCCGCTTGCACCAGAGGCCAGCCCCCTTCACCTTCGGAGAAGCAATGCCGTGAGATTTCGCCATTTAGGAATTTTCCGAACGTTTAGGGGGCGTTAACCGTTCGGAGGCCGCGGCATTGCCGCAATGCCGCGCAATCTCGTCGGTTAGGACCGGTTAACCGTTCGAAATGCGCGGCACCTCCTCAGCGCGGCACCGTGCCACTCCAATCACCCCCGCAGCTCTCCCCTACCGCCAGATGCCGCGGCGGTGGCGGATCTCGTAGTAGAGGTCGTTCTCCATCGCGAGCACCTCCGGGATGGGCACCGGCTTGAACACGGGCATCCGCATCTTGTACTTGATCCAGAAGAACGAGTAGACGCCCAGAACCAGGAAGGTCACGCCAGCGAGAATCCAAATCGCAACTGCCTCCGCGGGGTCGCTCGAGATGTTCGCAATCATGAACACCGTGCCGGCAATGCCGATGACGGGGATCGCGGGACCGCCAGGCACCTTGAACGCACGCGGCGCCTTGGGGAAGCGGCGACGAAGCACCAGCACGTCGATGTCCGCAAAGATGTACGAGACAAGCCACAGCACCGTGACAACAAGGATAAGGAACGAGATGGCATCGGAGGAGTCACCGCTGAAGTACGCAATGAGGCAGATGGAGATCGTCACAAAGAGAATGGCCGCCGCAGGCGCGCCAAAGCGGTTCTTGCGCGAGAAGAACCGGGGCATCATGTTCACCTTGGTCATGCCGTCGCAGATCTGGGAGAGCCCGTTCACGGTGGAGTTCTGCGAGCCGATGAAGGCCAGCGCCGAGACCACGCTCATCCACACCTTGCCGACGTTGCCCAGGAGGCTCTCGCCGTAGAGCAGGTGCGGCGAGGCGGACTCCGCAAGCTCGCCCCAGGGCACGTAGTGCCAGAAGCCGATAACCACGAGCGTGTCCATCACGCAGATGAGCGCCAGGCTGATCATCATGCCCAGAGGGATGTTCCGGTTGGCGTTACGCACGTCCTTCGAGATGGGGATGGCGTACTCGGCACCCACAAAGAGCCATGAGGCCACGCCCACGGCGCTCACAACGGAGGCGGCGTTTGTGGTGACGGCTGCAGGCTGCGCCACCACGGCTCCGGTGCCAAGCTGGAATGCGCCAATGAGGCCAAGCGCAATCATCGAGAAGAGCAGCAGGTAGGACACGAAGTCCTGGAGCTTGGCAAAGATGTCGACGCCCTTGAGCGCAGCCACCGCGACGATGATCGAGACAATCGTGGGGTAGACGGCCGCGGGAATCGCCAGGGGGATGGTCTCGACCATCACCGAGCCAAAAATCGCCGCCTCAACGCCGCCGCAGAGGATGTTGCAGATGAGGTATCCGCCCACCATTGTGACGAGCGTGGGCAGGGGGCCAAGGCCCGCAAGCGTGTACTGCACCAGACCGCCCGTGGCATTGGGCATAAGGGCGTTGAGCTCTGCCATGCAGGCCGCGCTGCAGATGTTGAGCAGCAGCGCGATCACCATGGCGGGGATGAACATGAGGCCAGACTCACCCGCGCCCTGCCCCAAGGAAACGAGGCAGCTCATCGAGACGATGAGCCCCATCGAGACCGACACAACGTTGTGGAGCCCAAGGGGCTTCTCGGATGCGTCTGCCATGTCTGCCCCCCTAGAGCGCCTCTGTGCCCTCGTCGCCCGTGCGCACGCGCACGACCTGCGCGAGGTCGGTGACAAAGATCTTGCCGTCGCCAATGTGGCCGGTATAGAGCTGCTTCTTGATGAGCTCTACCAGCTCGGGCACGCGCGCGGTCTCCACTGCGATCGAGACCTGCGTCTTGGGGAGCAGCTCCATATCGTAGTTCTCGTCGACCTCGTACTCCTTGGTGCCCTTCTCGACGCCACAGCCCAAAACCTGCGTCACGGTCATGCCGCGCACGTGGGCCTTGCTCAGCGCGCGACGAAGCCCGTCGAACTTCTCCATGCCCATCACGATGTCGATCCTTGAAATCTCGGACATAGTAGCCTCCTTGCAACGGGCGCGCGCCCGCCTCATCCGGGACCTTGGGCCCCCATCCCCTTGATACGCTGATAGTGGTATGCGCAGGGCTGACAAGCAGCCCCATTGGCTAAGAGGTGCAGGTCAACTGGCGAGAATCCCTGAGCATCCGGCGGAGCTTCCCCGGCGCCACGCCCGCGAGCTCGTCGAACTCGTGGACCAGGTGCGACTGGTCGCTGTAGCCGCAGGAGAGTGCCAGCGCCTGGGCCTGCGCGGCGTCGTCTTCGCGGGCGATGAGCCCCATCGCTCGCTGGAAACGCACGAAGCGCGAGAACTGCTTGGGAGAGATCCCGTGGACCTCCACGAAAACCCGACGCAGGTAGCGCGTGGAGACGCCCGCCTCCTTGGCCAGGGCCGCGACGGACGCGGCGCCGCCCGCGGCAAGGATTTGCTCGCGAACATAGCGCTCGAGGGCCCGCACCGAGCGAGACCCGGCGTGTGTCGAGAAGCCCCGTGCCGCCTCGTGCGAGAGGAGCGCGTGCGTGAGCACATCCATGCGGGCAGAGGCGTCCGACGCCTGGTACAGGGCATCGACCAGGCGCCCGTCGCAATCGGCGGGGTCAAGCTCGATGTCCGCGTCAACCAGGTCCGCCGGGCAGATGCCCGCAGGCAGCACGGCCTCGCCCGGACGGAAGCGGCAGCCCACCCACTCGCGCTCGCCCGAGAAGTCCCAGCCCTTGGCCGTGAGGACCGTTCCGCCCATGGTCACGAGCACGTCCGTGGGCCCAATGCCAAATGCCAGGTCGACGCAGCCATCTGGAACGGCAAAGGGGCAGGCGCCTGCGCCGGCAGAGCGAAACGCATAGACGAGCTCAGCCGCGGGCGACGAGAGGCGACGCTCCACGTAGTTCTCCACCGTGAGCGGCAGGTACGGCTGCAGGACGCCGGCCGGAGCCTTCGTGCTTCTCGTCATTTCCACGCCCATGGCTACCCCCGAGTTTCGGACAAGAGGCCTCGCCTTCCCGGTTGCTTGGCTTCTTGGTATGAGAACAACGGTACTAGCCAAGCTTTGCGGGAGATTGCAATGCCGGTTACGAGGCTGTTGCAAGCACGTGGCCGCAAGGCGCCCCGTAACCGGCCGCACGCCCTACGCCATCTCCGGGGTATCCCAGAGGTTGAGCTTCACGCCGATGCCCTTCTCGACGGCGTTTCTGTAGACCGTTCCGCCCCAGGCGATGTCCTCGACGGGCATGCCGCCCACGGAGTAGATGATTGTCTGGTCGTCGGAGGTGCGGCCAGGGACCTCGCCGGTGATGATGTCGGCAATGTTCACGATGTCGGTACGCTCGATCTTGCCCTCGTGCACGAGGTCAGTGAAGGCGCAGCCGATGATGCCCATCTTGGGATAGGTGGGGTACGGGTACTCCTCCTCCCAGGCGTCGTAGAGGCCCATGTTGTCAACCACGAGCTTGCTCGAAAGCATGAACTCCTCGTCAAACAGGGCGGCGGAGGGCATGGAGATGAGCGCGCCGGGCTTGATCCAGGAACCCTCGACCTTGGGGAAGGTGGATATGTCGTCGGCCACGGTCGTGGTAAACGAGACGATGTCGGCGTCGCGGCAGACCTCCTCGATCGTGTCGCAGACCTCGACGGTCTTGATCTGCGGGAGTTCCGCCTTCACGAAGGACACGAAGGAGTCGAGCGAGCGCTTGCCGCGGCCCTTGATCTTGATGGTATCGAGCGTGGGGCACGCCGCCACGAAGGCGGCAGCGGAGGTCTTGCCCATAACGCCAGGCCCCACGATGGCCGCGACCTTGGCATCCTTGCGGGCAAGGTAGCGCGCGCCCACACCGGGGATGCCGCCCGTGCGGTAGGCAGAGACCAGGTTCGCGGACATGAGGGCGAGAGGGGCGCCGGTGTCCTTGTCGTTGAGCATCATCATGAGGATGGAGCGCGGAAGCCCCTTTGCCTTGTTGTCCATGTTGGAGCCATACCACTTCATGCCGGCCATTTGGTAGCGTCCGCCCAGGTAGGCAGGCATGGCCATGAAGCGCCGGTCCTCGCCGTTCTTGGGCATGCCAGGAAACTTGGGGTCGTCCGGGAACATGATCATGCAACCGTGCGAGTTGTGGTTCTCGCCGCCCATCACGTAATCGCCCTTGGCCAGGGTGACGAGAAGGTCCTCCATGCAGTCGACGCAGGCGGGCATGTCCTTCACGCCGGCGGCGATCATGTCGGGCTCGCTCAGGTACAGGAAGTCGATCTTGGTGTCCATTGCGGTTCCTTTCTCGGAGGAGGCTGGTTCGGGGCGCCTAGGCGCGGGCGGCAAAGCGGTCGTAGCGGAATGCGGAGATGTCGAGCGTCGTGGGTTCGCCGAGCGCGGACTCGGCAAGCAGCGTGCCCACGATGGGAGAGATGCCAAAGCCGTGGCCGGTGAAGGCGCAGGCAACCACCAAGCCGGGGACCTCGTCCACGGGGCCCAGCACCGGCACGCCGTCGATGCAGACGTCCTCGAAGCCGGCCCAGGTGCGCACGATCTTTGCGTTGGCGAGCTTGGGGATGTAGCGCAGGATGCCGCGGCAGATGGCGGGAGCCGTGACGGAGGTGGTGCGATCGTGGCCGTTGTCCTCGTTCACCGTCTCGAAGCCGGAGTCTCCGCCAAAGACAAAGGAGCCGTGGCTCGTCTGGTGGCCGTAGAAGTCGGCGTCGGCGGTGCCGAGCATCTGCTTGAACATGGGCGGCTCCATCTCGGTGACCAGCGCCTCGATGAGCACGTTGGACATGGGAACGTCGATGCCCACGGTGTTCAGGATCTTGCGGGAGGCATAGCCCGCGGCGACCACCACGGAGCCCGCCTCGAAGGTTCCCTCAGGCGTCACGACCTGGCGAAGCTCGCCCTTGACCTTGCGGAGCTCGAGCACGGGGCAACCGGAGTAGAAGCGCGCGCCCAGGCGGCGTGCCGCGGTGTAGTAGGCGTAGGTCGCCTTAAGGGGGTTGGCGTGGCCGTCCGTGGGGCACCAGGACGCCCCGATGACCTCCTCGGAGAGGTACGGGTTGATGGCGCGGACCTCGTCGCCGTCGATCATGCGCATGTCAAGGCCAAGAGCCACGGCCTTGTCGCGAAGACCGCGCAGGATCTCCAGGTGGCGCTCGGTCTTGCCCAGGCGGAGGTTGCCGCCCTGGCAGTACTCGACGTCGGCGCCAAGTTCCTCGGAGAGCGTGGGCCAGAGGTTCTTCACGGCGTACATCGCAAGCGGGAGCTCGCGCGGGTCTCGGCCGGACTGGCGCACGCCGCCGCCGTTCCTGGTGGAGCCGCCGTTGCCAATGACCTCGTCCGCCTCGAGGATGGTGACCGAGACACCCTTCTTGGCAAGGTAGTAGGCCGTGGCGCAGCCGATGATGCCGGCGCCAACAACAATGACATCAGAGGTCTTATCGCTCATCTCGCTCAGCCTCCTTCGCGAACACGCTCATCTCGATGGGACGCATGGGCGCGCGGGAGCTTGCGGGCTCCAGCTCGTCGGGCGAGACGCCCAGCTCGCGGGCGACAATGCCCTTGACCAGGCGCGAGCAGGTCTGCCCCTGGCAGAGGCCCATGCCGCAACGCAGGTAGCGGCGGATCTCGGCGATGGTGAAAAGGCCATCGTGCACCGCGCGGCGGATCTCGCCCTGCGTGACCTCCTCGCAGCGGCACACAATCTGGTCATCGCCCGGCTTGGGCTCGAAGGGCCCGAGGTCGCGCGTGCGGTCGCAGATCTCCTTCATCGTGGCACCCCCTACTCTGCCGCCGCGGTGGCTGCGGCAGCGCTTGTCTCGTTCGCGGCGGCACCTGCGGATCCAGCTCGGAAGAACCTCGCGCGCATGGCCATGTCCGCAGGCACGCGCATGGTAAGAAGCGCGGTGTGGTCGAAGGCGCGCGTCTGGCGCACGGAGACAACCTCGGCCTCGCAGACGGGCGAGCCGTCGCGGCCCAGCGCCACGCCCCGCTCACCCTTGGCGGGCGCGGGCAGGAACTCGTACGGGAGGGTGACGTCGGCAAAGCCCTCCTCGTCCTTCTCGTCCACCAGGAAGATAGCCTGGCCGGGGCAGGAGGCAACGCACATGCCGCAGCCAATGCAGGCGGAGTTGGGCTCGACAGCGGGGAGCTGCGTGATGTGGTCACCCACCTTGATGCAGTGCTTGGGGCACGCGTCCTGGCAGGGGTTGCAGGGGATGTTCTGCGTGCACTCGATCACGGGGTGGATTCCCACGCGGCGGGTGACGCCGGGGAAGCGGGCAATCTCGTCATCGGCCACGTAGCCGTGCTCGAGCAGGCTCTGGGAGACGGGGATGCCCTCCTCGGTGGTGGTCACAAGCTTGCCACGATTCTTGGGAGCGAACATGCCCTGGCGCAGGCCGTCCAGGGCGGCGTCGTTGGCCACCACGGCCTTGTCCATCTCGTCCTTGTCAATGAAGCCCAGGCACTCGGCCGCGGCAAGTCCCGCGATGCGGCCCTCGATCATGGCCGAGGACGCCTCCTCGATGCCCGAGACGTCGCCTGCGGCAAAGATGCCCGGGATGCTCGTCTCGCCGAGGTCGTCCACCACGGGGACCTGGCCGCCCTTCTTGCGGTCGTCCACGACCTTGCAACCGTCCATCTTGAAGAGCTGGGACATGGGCGAGAGGCCAACGGCCACGCACATGGTGTCGACGTCAAAGTGCTTCTCGGTGCCGGGGACAAACTGGAAGTGGCTGTCCACCTGGGCGATGGTGACGCCGGTCACGTGGTCGGTGCCTTCGGCGCGCTTGATGGTGTGCGAGAGGTAGAAGGGCACGCCGGTGCGGGCAACCTTCGCCGCGTGCACGCCGTAGCCGCCCACGCGGGGCGCCGCGTCGACGAGTGCCACCACGTCGCAGCCGGCCTGCTTGAGCTGGTAGCTCACGACCAGGCCAACGTTGCCCGTGCCGAGCATGAGCACGCGCTCGCCGGGACGCACGCCGTGGAGGTTCATCATGGTCTGGGCGGCGCCGGCGCCAATGACGCCGGGGAGGGTCCAGCCCTCGAAGGTCACCATGTTCTCGGCGGCGCCGGTGGCAATGACGATGGCGTCGGCCTTGTGGTGGGAGACCTCCTCGCCCTCGCGGACGACGACCTCCTTGTCCTGGTAGAGGCCGATGACCGTGGAGTCAAGGCGAACGTCGACGCCCAAGCGCGCGGCCTCCTCCATGAGCTCCTCGCCAATCACGAAGCCGCGGATCTTGGCGTGGTGCTCCTTAGAGCCGAAGAACTTGTGGATCTGCTTAAAGAGCTGGCCGCCGGGACGGGAGTTCTCGTCGAAGACGGTCACGTGGGCGCCGCGCTTTGCGGCCTCGATTGCGGCGGACATGCCGGCCGGGCCTGCTCCAACGACGATAATGTCGGTGCGGTTCATCGCGTGCCTCCCTTCTCGTCTGCAGTGACTATGTCGTCGAAGGGCGTCGCAGTGGCGCCGTACTGCGTCTGGACGCGCATGCCCTCCACCAGGGGTGTCATGCAGGTGCGCACATTGGGCACGCCGTCGACCACCATCACGCAGTCGGTGCAGCGGCCGATGGCGCAGAAGATGCCGCGCGGCTCGTGGCGCTTGGCGGTGTAGCGGTGCACCTTGACGCCGGCTGCGCTCAGGGCAACGGCGACTGGCTCGCCCTCGTAGCCCTGGAGCGTCTTCCCGTCGTAGGTGAAGCTGACCAGGCGCCCCCTCTCGGTTGTCCCGAGGATCGGGTGCTCATCGAAGCGCGTTCCCATGCGATCACTTCCCCAAACTCTCTGCGGGTCTCCGCCCGCTCTCTCCGGGGCTCCCCTGCCCCACGCGTACCGTTTTACGTGGGAGGATTCGCTGGGTCTTGTAAGAATCGGAACCAAACGAGCATGGTAACGGGGGTTTCGCACGCCTGAAACATGACGGCACGCGGCCGTTAGCAATTGGAGGGCACCGACCGCGTTGGGCGCGCTGCCAGTGGGGCGCTTTGGGCGCGCCGCCGGTGGGACGAAGCTTTTTGGGCCATCGGGGGTCTCTCCTCGTGGCCTGTCTGCACAAAAATCGACATTGACGGCCCATTTTGGGCGAATCGCCGAGTACGAGAACTCTAACTTTTTGCGGAACCGCAGGTAGATAAATGGCACCCGTGGGGTGATACTAAGCGGAACCCCGAATTTGGGCCGTCAATGTCGATTTTCATGCACGGGATCCCGCGGGGAGGCCCGCATCCGCTCAAAACGCATGGTGCACCGCAACACATTCGCACCCGAATGTGTATCCCGCGCAGGTCACTACACAATCGAGCACCGAATGTGTATCGACCATGGCGAAGCGGGGATAAAAAAGGACCCGTCGCGCGCGGCGACGGGCCCTAAAGGGCAAACGCAGTTCGGACACTAAACCTAGTGCACGCGACAGGGAATGGGATGCGGCGGCGTCTTGGGCTTCTTGAGCCCGGCCGTCACCACAGCACCCTTGGGGCACGCGTCCAGGCACTTGCCGCAACGCACGCAGGCGCGCTGGTCGATCACGTGGACAAACCCCGCCTTGCCCTCGATGGCGTCCTCCTCGCACGCATCCAGGCACTCCCCGCAGCCAGTGCAGCGCGAGACCAGGATGTGGTACGTGACCAGCGCGCGGCACTTCCCCGCCGGGCACTGGTGGCGCGAGACGTGTGCCTCGAACTCGTCGCCAAAGACCCCAAGCGCCTGGGCGGCAACGTTGGCCATGCGCTGGCCAACCTCGCAGAGTGCCTGCTCTGCCATAGTAGGTGCAAGGTCACGAATGAGGTCGAGGTCAGTATCTTGCCCCTTACCGGCGCAAGCGTCAGCGAGAATCGCGCAGAGCTGGTGGCCGCCCTCGTTGCCAAAGACGCACCTCCCGCAGCACACGCGGTGGAAGTCGTCGAGGATCTCTCGCACGGCGTCAACGGCACAGTCGCCCGCGCCAATCACGCGTGCCTCGTCGCAGGCAAGGGTGACGGCATCGCCAAAGTGCGCGGGCACCACAAAGGCACACATGGGATAGCCCAGGTAAACGGCCTTGACATCGTCAGCGCCAACGCCTGCGGCGCCGAGAAGCTCGGCGACCGTGGTCTGTGCGGCGCTCTCTACACGGGCGTCGCCCACGTAGACCACCTTGCGCTCGCTGCCGCAGAGCCACGCCTCGCCGGACACGAGCGGGTCAACGCCTGCGGTGGTTCCGCTCACGGCAGAGGGCAGGGGCTTCTCGCCCACAAGAACGCGCGCGGCAGCGGTGTCGTTGGCGTAGACAAAGCCAAAGGAGTCGTCCGCCGTGACAAAGCTTCCCTCGGGAAGCGCGGTGACAACGTCCGTGGCAGAGGCGGGCACAAGCAGGCGCACGTCCTCTGCTGCCACGCGCTGCGCGGCCTCCCCCAGGTTCAAACGGAGCAGCTCGAGCGCAACGGGATGCGAGCGGTCGAGCGGCATGAAGTTGACGAGAGTCATCAGTTTGCGCTCCTTTGCGGGTACTCGTTCCACAGCTTCGGACGCTCGAGGGTCAGGCGCAAATCGCACTGGAGGCAGCGGGACGCCTCGCGCTCCGCCTCGGACTCGGCGAAGGGGCACTCGTACTGCTTGAAGTTGTCCCGGCGCTCGGCTGCGGGGGCAATCTTGGGCTCCAGCGGCGCGTCGTAGAAGTGCTCGCCCGGACGGCCGATGTGCTGCTCGGGGGCGTCGGCGTCGAGAAGGACCTCGGAGATGTCGCCGTCGCCGCCCAGATAGCGGTCGATGGACTGCGCCGCCTCGCGGCCACCCTCGATGGCCCCAATCACGGACTTGGTGCCCGTCACAGCGTCACCGGCGGCAAAGATGCCCTCCTCGCTCGTGCGGTGCTCCGCATCTGCCACCACGTACGGTCCGTGCGTGAGCTCGAGTCCCATGTCGCGCGTGTCCTCGGGCTTCTGGCCAACGGCAAAGATCACGTAGTCCGCGGGAAGCGTGAGCTCGCCACCCTCGACAAGCTCGGTCACGGCGCGGTGGTTCTCGTCAAAGTAGAACTTGGCGATCTTGTTGATCGTGATGGAGCCAACCTTGCCCGAGCCCTCCGCAGACTCGTTGATGGACGTGAAGGCGTAGGCGTCGTGCAGGACCACGCCCTCCTCGGCCGCTTCCTCGCGCTCCTCGGGAGTGGAAGTCATGACGGCCTCGGCCTCGAGGCAGGCAACGTCCACGCTCGTGGCACCCAGGCGCACGGCGGTGCGGGCGCAGTCGTAGGCAACGTTTCCGCCGCCGAGAACCACCACACGGCCGTTGACCTCGATGGGGTTGCCCTTGCGGGCGGCCTTGAGGAAGTCGGTGTTGCGGATGACGCCGGCAAGGTCGTGGCCCTTCATGGGCAGCACCGTGCCGTCGAAGGTGCCCACGGTCACCAGCACCGCGTCGAATTCTGCGAGAAGCGCTTTGACGTCGTGCAGGCGCTCGCCGCAGCGCAGCTCGATGCGGGGCTTCTCGTCCGTGCCCTGCGCGACCTCGAGGATGGTCGAAATCTCATGATCGAGAACCTCGTCGGGCAGGCGGTAGGCGGGGATGCCGTAGCGAAGCTGGCCGCCGGGGCGTTCCTCGGCCTCGAAGACCGTGACCGCATGGCCCTTCTCTGCCAGGTAGTACGCCGCGGTGAGGCCAGCGGGGCCGGCGCCCACGATGGCCACGCGCTTGCCCGTAAGCGGCTCGTGGCGCACGCGGGACTTCCACTCGCCCGTGTCGCGCACGGCGGCAGCTCGCTTGAGCCTGCAGATGGAGAGCGGACCCTCCAGCTGGTTGCGCTTGCACTCGCCCTGGCAGTTGTGCGTGCAGATGGAACCCAGGGTCTCGGGGAACGGCACCTTCTCACGCACGACGGCCGTGGCCTTCTCCCACTCCCCCGCCTTCACGTGGCGCAGGTAGCGCGGGATGTCGATGTGCGCGGGGCAGCCGGAGCGGCACGGCACCACGTTGTCCTCGCGGCTGCGCTCGGGCTTGTTGAGGCCCAGGACGTCCACGATCGAGCCCGTGGGGCACACCTCAACGCAGGCCCCGCAGAAGCGGCAGCCCGCCTCCTCGAGCGAGACACCCCCGTCGATGCCAATGCGCACGCCGTCCTCGGTGCGCTGATAGTCGAGAACCCCAACGCCGCGCAGCTCGCGGCAGGCACGCACACAGCGGCCGCAGCGCACGCAGCGCGTGAACATGTGGGTGATGAGCGGGTTGGAGTCGTCCGTTGGAACGGTGCGGGCGCGGCAGCGCCAGCGCGCCGGTGAGACTCCCAGATACTGGTACATGGACTGCAGCTCGCAGACACCGTACTTGGGGCAGCCGGTGCAGTCCGAGGGGTGGGTGGCGAGAATGAGCTCCATAGCCATCCTGCGCACGTGGTCGGCGCTGGCGGCGTGGGAGTCAACAACCATGCCCTCCTCAACCTGGGTCTTGCAGGCGGGGACGGCGTGGCCGGAGCCGTTCACCTCGACCGCGCAGAGCCTGCAGCCACCCACGGCCTCGAGGTCTGGGTGCTTGCAGAGGTGCGGGATGAAGATTCCCGCATCGAGCGCAGCGTCGAGCACCGACGTGCCCTCTGCGGCCTCGACCTCGCTTCCGTCAATGGTCAGCTTCATCATGTCCCTCTCCAATGGCAATGATGGTCTCTCAAGACGGCGCGCCCCGCCGCAGACGCAGCGGGGCGCAACCAGTCACGAGCTAGTAGGTGCTAGTCCCACTCGTCGTCCGACGCGGACTCCATCGAGAGGGCAGCAGCGTTCTCGCCGGCGATGCGGCCGGAGTTGAGGCAGAAGCCCATGGTGTTGCCGGGGATGGAGTAGTTGTAGGAGTCGCCGTAGATGGTGCAGGCGTCGGTGCCCACGCAGTACAGGCCGGGAATGGTCTTGTACTCGTCGGTCATGACCTCCATGCGCTGGTTGATGAGGACGCCACCCAGCGTGCCGTAGGCGCCAACGTACTGGCGGCAGGCGTAGAACGGGCCGTTCTCGAGCGGCATCATGAACTCGCGCTCCTTCTCGAAGAGCGAATCCCAGCCCTCGGCGCACATGGCGTTGTACTCCTCGACGTTCTTGACGAGGCCCTCGGGGTCGATGCCGATCTTCTCGGCAAGCTCCTCGAGCGTGTCGGCCTTGGCAATTACGTGGTTGCCATCGCCGTCGAGGTAGGTGTCCTCGTCGCGGGCGAACTGCTCCTCGAAGCCCTGGTAGAGGTCCTTGGGGTGGACGTGGGAGACGATATCGGGGCCGTCCTTCTTCCAGTGCTTGAGCATCTTGGAGTCAAAGATCGAGAAGCCGACCTTGCCGGGCAGGTGGTTGATCGCGTTGCCCACGAAGGTGGTGTTGAAGATGTCGTCCTCGGGCATGAAGCGCTCGCCGTTGCGGTCGCACCAGTAGCAGGGCTGGCGGAAGCCGCCCTCCACGTAGAAGTGGTTCATGTTGTCGGGGAGCTGGTACATCATCTCCATGGTCACGGGGGTGTGGCCGGCGCCCACCTTGTGGCACATGTTGAAGCCGTCGCCGTCCATACCGGGCACGGCGAAGGAGTAGAGGTTCTTGCCCCAGTCAAGGCCAATGTAGTCCTTGATCATCTTGGCGTTGGCACCAAAGCCGCCCGTGGCCACGATGACCGCCTTGGCGGTGATGTCGATCTCCTCGCCGTTCTTGTCGACGGCCTTCACGCCCGTGACAGCGCCCTCATCGTTGGTGATGAGCTCCTTGCCGGGGGTCTCGAACATGAACTCGACGCCCAGCGCCTGCGCGCGCTCGGTCATGCGCTTGGTCATCGTGGTGGCAGCGCGAGGGCCGGGCTCGGAGCCATCCTCGGGCTGGACAACGTGCCAGGTGTACTCGCCGTCTGCGTAGGCGCGGGTGCGCTCGCGGGCGCGGAACGCCGGGCGCACGGAGTTGAACTTGACGCCCATGTCCATGAGCCACTGGATGGTGTCGCCGCTCTTGAAGTAGTACGCGCGCACGAGGCGGGGATCAACCTGGTAGTGGGTGTAGAACATGTGGCGGCGGAAGAGCTCGCCGGGTGTGACCTCGATCATCGAGGCCTTCTGCACGGGCGAGCCGGCCGCGCAGGGGCCCATGCCCATGTTGGCGGCACCGCCGGTGTTGGATGCCTTCTCCAGCGCGATGACGCTCGCGCCGTTCTCTGCCGCAGAGATTGCCGCTGCGAGTCCCGAGAGACCCGCCGCAACAACAACGACATCCGTTTCAAGCTGCTTGGCCATGTCATACCTCCAGAGTTGGGACAACAAGACGCTTTGTGTATCTCGTACTGTTAGTAATGTCGCAGCACCAGCCCATCCGGGCTATGTGCGCTCGTACAAAAGAACGGCACCTCGCACGGCACAAAACTGTGCGCGGTGCGCGGTGCCGCAAGAAAGGAGCCCGGCGAGAGGAACTAGTCCCTCGGGGGCATCGTGGGCTGGATGAACGCCTTGTACTTGGCGACGCGGTTCTTGTACTCGTCGCCCTTCTGGAGCTGGGCAAGCTCACCCTCCATACGGCCGATGTCCTCGCCGTGGATCTGCTTGCCCTCTGCGGTGTCGTGCGCGCGGAAGAGACCACGCTCGTCGTAGCACTCGTCGTGGCGGTACTCGACCTTGATCTTGCCGTCCACCACGCTCACGTGGCCCTCGAGGCCACAGACAGAGCAGATGGCCTTGTCCGTGCCGGGGACCAGGTAGAAGTCGTTTGCGTGGCAGTGCGGGCAGACACCCTCCGCACCCTGGTAGGTGGCGTGCTCGGAATCTTTGGCAGCACGGGCGAGGTTCACGCCAATCTGGTGCGCACGGGCAACGACCTTGTCGTCGAGAAGGGCGCGCTTGGACCAGGGCACCCACTCGTTGTCGATGACCTTCCAGGTGGGGGTCATCGACTGGATGGCGTGGTCGGACTGGACGTGCGTGCCCCAGTCGGAGCCGCCAATGCCAATGTAGGATACCGGCTTGCCCGGGCAGATGATGCGCGGGTCGGGGGCCTTGGACTTGCCGCCCTCAGCCGCGATCTTCTCGGCGATCTGGGTGGCGATCACGTTGTTGCCGGTATCCATGCGCGGCCCAAAGCGGTCCATGATGGTGTGGAAGAGGCCCGAGGCGCCCGTCTCGAAGATGGGGTCGCACATGATGATGCCGTCTGCCTCGGCCATCTTGAAGAACAGCCAGTCGAAGTCGTCCTTGTGGATGCACATGTTGCCCTGGCCGCTCATGAGCATCTTCACGCAGGTGATGCAGCCCGTGCAGTGCTTGATGTTGAGGTCCATCGCGCGGATGAACTCGACCTCGCAGCCCTCTTCGACGGCACCCATCAGCGCTTCCTTGCAGATGCTGTCGTTGTTGCCGTTCTTGGTTCCAAACGAGACGCCCAAAACCTTTGTCATGGAGCACCAGCCTTCCGTCATGGCTTCGCCGCCACGCCCCCGCGCCGCGGCCCTTCCGATGGCAGAAGCCTATCGCCGGAGATGCTGTGCAATTGCATAGAAGATTGGCCGAGAAATGCTCTCAGTTTGTCTCGGGAAGGGCACCGGCGTCCACCACGTCCTCGCCGAGCGCCTCCAGGACGCGTGCCGTAAACGAGAGCGCCAGGCGGTCGTCGCCGTCCTTGAGGTCGAGCTTGAAGAGCTCACCGATCTTGTTCACACGGTAGAAGTAGGTGTTCCTGTGCACGCTCAGGGCCTCCGCCGCCTCGGCCGGACTTCCCGGGAAGCGCACCGACATCACGGCGGTCTCCAGATACGAGCTCCCGTGCTCGCGGTCGTAGCGAGCCATGGCAACCACGCGCTTGTCGAGGAGCATGTCGGAGTAGCCCAGCCCCTTGAACACAGAAGCAACCACCTGGAAGCGGTGCTCCCAGAAGAAGACCACGCGCTGGCGAGAAGACCTCTCCAGGACGTCCGCCTCGTCGAGCAGGATGCACTGCTTGAGCCTGGCGCGCACCTCCATAACGTCGGAGAAGGGCTCGCTCACAAAGGCGCGCATGTCGTTGTGCTCGAGCGCGCCCATGAACTTCCTGTCCCTCAAGATCCTGCGCTCGCAGGACTCGTAGTCCGCAAAGCCCGCCTCGGTTGCCTCCCCCAGCGAGACGAGCACGACAACCGCAGACCCAAAGTTGGTCCAGACGCTGCCGGCAAGGGCATCGCCCACAAGCTGCCCCACGCGCGCATAGTAGTCGTGACCTGCGCCTGGTTGCCCAACCACGCGCAGCAGCACGTAGTTGCAGTCGAGTGGGACGTCAGCGATGCGGAGGTGCTCACGAACGGCGTCCCTGTCCTCGAACTTGCCAGAGAGCACGTCGGCAAGGACGGAGGAACCCATGTCCACGCGCTTGCCAGCAACGCCCAGCCGGTCGATCATGAGGCCGGCAAGCGAGGTGGCATAGTCGATGAGCTCCAGGTCAATGCCGGTGACCTCGTGCGTCACCTCGAACGCGTCAAAGCGCCCCATCTCCAGGCGGTGGTGATAGATTATCGAAGTCACGCAGCGCAGGTTGTCGGCCACGTTTGTGGTGATGATCGAGTGCCGGGAGCTTCTCACAGAGCTCAGGATGCCCGACTCCGCCAGGTGATCCTCGACCGACTGCGAGACGTAGCCACTCTCGACCGTCGCTGCGATATCCGGCCGGTCATTGGGGATCTCGCCCGCCGTGGCAAGCACCTTGTGGTCTGTGTTCGTGATCACGACGGGGTTGCCAATGACCTCGGAGGCGCGCCTGGCAAACTGCCTGAGGTCATAGGAGTCCAGGTAGCAGCGGAAGAGATCCTCCCTTCTCACGGCAAGCTCGCCGCTCTGGAGCACCAGGCGCATGAAGGCCTCCTGGAAGTCGCTCGGCGAGACCTCTCCGGTGACAAAGACCACGTTGCGAGGCGGCTTGTGGTACTCCTCGTCAAGCACGCCCTGCACGTAGACAAGAAGGATGCCGTCTGTGGTCTGCGGGGCATCGTTTTGCAGGTAGTCCGCCATGGAGCCTAGGCACACGACGCCCTTTGACCCCACGTTCCAGCTGGGAGAGACAATGAGGTCCCACTCGAGAAGGTCCTCGTCGTGGATGTATGAGCCCGTTATGGGCAGCTCGTTAAGGACGGTCCGAAGCCTCATCTGTACCCTCCGCTGGCGCTGTGCTCGTGCACAAACATAGTAACTTCTCCGCGCGTCTATTTTGGTGCGCGTTCCATGGGAGCCGGATGGGCGGGGCCGTACGCTTGCATGTGGACTATCGCGAAGAGACCCCGTTACCGAGAAGACCGAAAGGCCAGCCCATGTGCGAATGGAACATCAGGACACTTGTCAACGACATCGTGCTTGCCCTTGTCATCAACACGAGCGCGACGCTGCTTGCGGGCGCGCCCATGGCGTGGGGGACGTGGTACCCCTACACCTGCGTGGCGTTCACGACCAACGTGGTGGCGCAGCTGCTCATCCCAACGGTGAGCATCTCTCAGTCGCTCACCAAGGGTCTTGCTAGCAAGGCGGCACGGCCGTACGCAGCCATCTTCATCGAGAACCTGATCTTCGTCACCATCATCTCGCTCACCGAGGCGGTGACGCAGGTTGGGCCCGCGCAGATGCTCGCCGCATGGAGCCAGACTTACCTGCAGCTCGTTCTTATCGGCTACGTGACCTCGGTCGTCCTCTTCAAGATTCCCTCCAAGCACGAGCAGGGCTAGCGCACGACCTCACGTACAACGCCAAGGGAAAGGTAGAAAGAGACCATGGCACTTATTGACGAGCTCATCGAGAAGGCACGCAAGGCACCCAAGGTGGTGGCGCTTCCGGAGTGCGAGAACGAGGACACGCTGCTTGCGGCAAGGCGTGTGGCGGACGACGGCATTGGGACCCCGGTGCTCGTGAGCCCCGCAGACGTCATCGCCCAGACTGCGGAGCGCGCGGGCGTCTCCACCGAGGGCATGCGCATCGTCGACACCACAGACGCCGAGGCGGCAGATGCCTTGGCCGAGCGTTACATGAACGCCGGTCGCGAGCGGCTCTTCTCGGCCAAGGCTGCGCGCCGCAAGCTCAAGAACCCGCTCAACTACGCCATGATGCTCGAGGAGCTGGGCGACGTCGACTGCACGTTCTGCGGCCACACCAACACCACCGGCGACGTGCTCATGGCGGCCCAGATGATCATTGGCCTGGCAGACGGCGTGGACGTGCCCTCCATCCTAGCGCTTGTCCAGACGCCCGGCTTTGCCGGCCCCGAGGGCGACGTGATAGCCCTCACCGACTGCGGCCTCAACCCCGAGCCCACGGCCGAGGAGCTGGCCTCCATCGCGATTGCCGCATGCGACAACGTCTCGGCCCTCATGGACTGGGAGCCCCGCTGCGCCTTTATCAGCTACTCCACGGACGGCTCCGGCGAGAGCGAGAGCGTCGAGCGCATCCGCAAGGCCATCTCGATCGCCCGCGACCGCAGGCCAGACCTCGCGCTCGACGGCGAGTTCCAGCTTGACGCTGCCATTATCCCGGCCGTGGCGGCAAAGAAGGTCAAGCGCGAGAGCGCCGTGGCGGGCCGTGCGAACGTGCTTGTCTTCCCCGACCTCAACTGCGCCAACAGCGCCGTGAAGCTCATCCAGATCTTTGCCCACGGCAAGGGCTACGGCCACAACCTCTCGGGCTTCAGGCGGCCGGTGGCAGACAGCTCGCGCGGCTCCTCGGTCGAGGAGATGGTCGGCGACATCGCCATGCTCGTCCTCTCCGCCCGCTAGCCCGCACCGCGCACAAACGCAAAATCAAGGAGCACTTACATGACATATCGCATTCTTACGCTGTCCCCCGGCTCCACCTCCACCAAGGTGGCGGTCTTTGAGGGCGAGAAGGCCCTCATGAGGGAGAACGTCCGCCACGACCCCGCCGTGCTGGCTGGCTTTGATCGCGCGGCCGACCAGCAGGAGTTCCGTACCGCAACCGTCCTCGACGCGCTTGCAGCCGCTGGCATTGCGCTCGAGAGCATCGACGCGTTCTCCGGCTACTGCGGGGGCATGGGCCCCACCAAGGGCGGCATCTTCCGCATTGACGAGAAGGTCTGCGAGCACGTGCTGAACTGCGGCATGAACCACCCCGCAATCCTGGGTGCGCCCATCCTCTTCGACCTGGCGAGCCGCTGCGGCAAGCCGGCCTTTGCCGTGAACCAGCCGGACACCGACGAGCTTGCGGACGTTGCCCGCATCACGGGCTACCCCGGCGTCTACCGCAAGAGCCACGTGCACTGCCTCAACCAGAAAGAGTGCGCCATCCGCTGCGCGGCGTCTCTCGGCAAGCGCTACGACGAGGTCAACGTTATCGTTGCGCACGTGGGAGGAGGCCTTTCCGTGGCGGCTCACAGGCAGGGCCGCATGGTCGACACGAACGACGTGCTGGAGGGCTCGGGCCCCTTTGCCCCCAACCGCTCCGGCGACGTGCCCGCCAAGCCCATCGCAGCCCTCGCCTTCTCCGGCGCGCACGACAAGAAGGAGGTCATGGGCGTCATAGGCAAGACGGGTGGCCTGAAGGGCCTTCTCGGCACCGACGACGCACAGGAGATCGACGCACGCATCGACGCGGGCGACGAGTGGGCGCGCATTGTCTTCGAGGCAATGGCCTACCAGACCGCCAAGCAGATCGGCGCCTTTGCGGCGGCGCTCGAGGGCAGGGTCGACGGCATCGTGCTCACTGGCGGCGTGTCGCATGACCAGCGCTTTGTTGACTACGTGACGACGCATGTGAGCTGGATTGCCCCGGTCTTTGTGTATGCGGGCGACTTCGAGATGGAGGGCGCTGCCGCGGGTGCAGTGCGCGCTCTCGAAGGCACCGAGGAGGTCATGGCCTACACGGGCGTGCCCTCTTGGGACGGCTTCAAGCTGGCCGGCGCCCCCGCCGACGTGGAGGCCTAGGGCATGGCGAGCAGCAACACAACCACGCGCGGCGGCTTTCACTACGCGTACCTTATCGTCCTCTCGTGCATCGTGATGACGTGCCTCCCCTGCGCGCTGGTCCTCTCGTGCGCGGGCATCTTCTTCACGCCGGTGTCCGAGTTCTTTGGCGTGCCCAAGGCGTCGTTCACGCTGTACTTCTCGGTGCTCAACCTGGCCATGATGGCCACGCTTCCCGTTGCCGGCAAGCTCCTTGCGGCGCGGGATGCGCGTGTGGTGCTCTCCGTTGCTACGGCGCTTTGCGGTCTGGGCATGTTTGGCATGGCGTCCTGCCAGGAGGTCTGGCAGTTCTACCTTGTTGGCATCGTGCTAGGTGTGGGCGTGGCACCCCTCATCTACCTGGCGGTTCCTACCCTCATCAACGCGTGGTGCGTCAAGCGCGTGGGCTTCTTCGTGGGTCTGTGCATGGCCTTCACGGGCATTGGCGGCGTAATCTTCAACCCCATTGGCACCGCGATCATCCAGAGCTCGCCCGAGGGATGGCGCCAAGCCTATCTCGTCTTTGGCATTATCATCCTTGTGGGGACGCTGCCGTTCACACTATTCGTGGTGCGGGGCAAGCCAGCCGACAAGGGCCTTCTCCCCTATGGCGCGGGCGAGAAGGATGCAGCTGACACAGACGGCGCCGCAACCGTGGGCACCCAGGGCGTCTCGGCGGCAGACGCCATGCGCACGCCAGCGTTCTGGGCGATTGTTGCCTTCTGCGGGCTGATCACGCTCAACCAGACCGTCTACCAGTTCCTCTCGAGCTACGCTCTGTCGTTCTCCAATTCACTGCCGCAGATTGCAGCGGCGTCTGGCGTAGTTGCCTCTGCGGCCATGGGCGGGCAGGCCATTGGCAAAGTGTTTCTCGGCTCCGTGAGCGACCACTCCGTGCGTCTTGGTGCCGTCTGTGGCATTGCGGGTGGCGTGGTGGGCGTCCTTCTCATGTGGGGCATGCCCTCGGTGCTTGCGCTGCTGCTTGTGGGCGCGTTCTGCTTTGGTGTTGTCTACGCCATGACCACGGTCGAGACACCGCTCCTGGTGAGAAGCGTCTTTGGCTCCGCCGACTACGCCAACATCTACTCGCGCGTCTCCATGGTGGGCTCGCTCATGAGCGCCGTGGCCGCGGTGTTCTGGAGCCTGGTAATCGATTCCGCAGGCGGGTATGGCCTCATGTTCGCCCTGTCGCTGGTGTGCATGGCGGCGTGCCTGGCGCTGGCGCTCTTCGCGCTTGCGCATGTGCCCCGGGCCGAGTAGGTGCTTCAAGTTCCTGCGCTGCTGCTGCAGAAATGCACCTTCGGGCGAGATAATGACGCCCGAGCAGCGGCTATTGACACAATCCTGTACGAGATAAGCCCTCCGGCGCTACATCGGCGCCGGAGGGCCGCTTTGATACGTGATAGCTGCGACAACGTGCCCTCGGGCGTCAGGCCGCCCCGTCTGCACCGTGGCGCCGGCGGCGTTTGTGTTCGCGCGGCACGTACGGCCCAATAACGGCACGGAAATCCGGGGAATCGGCGTCATCCGTCGGCGTGTCAGGCGAGATATACAGCGACCCCTTAAGTCCCTCGATGTAGGTGTACATCCACGAGAGCCCGCGCGCACCGCTCAGCGCGTAGTCCGCCGCGGCGAGAAAGCCGTCGAGGTCGCTCTTGCGGAACTCGTGCGAGTAGTGGCCAATCCGGAACGTGTCGAAGGGCAGTCCTTGCATCTTCTCGAGCGTCTGGCGCCAGGTGGCAATAGGCAGGCTCTCGGGAAAGAAGAGGCACATGCAGGGCGTCACGGCATCCCCGGAGAGCAGCAGCCGCCGCTCGCGCACGAGGTAACCCATCGAGTGGTCGGTATGTCCGGGGAGAAAGACGCCCTCGATGGTGACGCCGCCCAAATCAAGCACGTCGCCTTCCTCGAAGTACGTAAAGCTTGGCCGCGTTCCATCGCGCATGGCCGAGAAGGCCCCCTCGGGCGCGCGCCCCTGCTCCACGTAGATGCGCACGGCATGCTCGTTCTGCTCCTCGCCCAGGGCAATGTCCACGTCCTCCTCGCGGGGAATGCGCACGTCGTCGAAGAGGTACGAACCCGCAATGTGGTCATGGTGGCGATGCGTGAGAAGCACGGTCACAGGAAGGCCGCGGCTAAGCTCGCGCACCACGGGACGCAGGTCGCCCACGCCCACGCACGAGTCGACAAGCGCCACGCGATCGCGCCCCTTTACCAGGTAGCAGCGGCAGCCAACGCAGTCCGCTATCTCCCACAGGCCCTCGCCCAGGTCTGTCACCGTGAAGATCTTGTCCATGCGAGACGTACCTCCCAAAATGCCCAAAGTGGCGCCCGAGCCTCTCGGCCCGGGCGCCATCAGTCTATGTGCATGCCCAAAGCAGGCTGCTATACCCTAGTGCATCTGCGGCATTGCCGGAGCAGGGTCGTTGCACACCTTGCGCGCAAAGTTCTCGATGGGACCCTGCAGAAGGAAGGTCACCACGTAGCAGGCAATCCACACCGGGATGATGTTCTGGAGGAAGCCAAAGAACGAGGCAACGAACGGCGCGCCGCCCAGGACGCAGGCGTCAAGCGTGCCCACCAGGTAGCAGAGAATGACAGAGTAGACGGTGTTGATGGGGACGTTCACAAGCGCACCGAACTTGGCTCCCTCGGAGGGGTTGGAGCGCTTCATGGCCCAATTGAAGCCCATGTCGACAACCCCAGGAATCATGCCGATGATGGTGGCGACGCACCACGCAAACACGAAGTTGATCCAGAACATAGGCCAAATCCAGCCCTCGCCCGGCGCCGGGGTGGCGGTATGGAACACGTAAAGAGCAAGCCACTCGCACAGCGTGCAGAGAACGACCGCTGTGCAAACATCCAGAATTGCTGCCTTCACGAACCTCGTAGAAGTCTTCATCGGCATGAGTGATTCCTTCCCTAGACGCTGGGCGTGTGCCCAAAGGTACAAAATGCGGCGTACGGAGCAATCCCGCACGCCGCCCGATGACTTCATGCTAGGCGCAGACCTTCGACCATCCTATGGCCCATAGCACAAGGTTTTGCCAATATGTGTCGGCTTTATGTGCTATCGCACGAACATGGATACGCATTAGATAACGGCCATCGCTGCCTTATATCCATCGTGAACGGCATCACGTACAATCGTCGCCCTATTGGAATTGCCAATGTTAAAGACCTTGGCTCCCACCTCTTCGGCGGCTGCGGCGAGGGCACCGGCAAGCTCGGAATTGGGCTCCATGCCAAACGAGTACATGTACGTATCCGCCCGCACCACCAGGCGCTCACCGCCAGGCGTGCCCTTGTCGTCCGTGGCCTTCTCGCAGACAAGCCCATCGGCGGTAAACTCGATGGGCACCGTGGAGAGCATCTGCTTGATACCCCGCTTGTCCATCTCGTCGAGAAGCGCATTGCGATAGTAGCCAAACGTGCTCGGCGTGATGCGAGCCTTGCGCACGACCATCGTAACCTCATGGCCAAGGCTCGCCAGGTTAAGGGCGGTCTCGCAAGCGGTGAGTCCACCACCGGCAATCACGATGGAGTGCCCCAGCTCACTCAAGTGGTAGTAGCTGTCTGCTGCATCCATTGCCCGCTCGGACCCAGGCAGCCTGCAGCCACGGTTATGTGCGCCGACGGCAATGATCACGGCGTCAGGGGCCGTCCTCCTAATGTACTCCGCATCTACCGTGGTATTCAGCCGCACCTTGGCGCCGCTCTCGCTAAGCTCGCGTCGAAGGACCTCGATGAAGTCGTACCACTCACGCTTGTCATGGTCGTGCTCCGAGAAGAGCAGCACACCGCCGAGGCGGTCGGACTTCTCAGCAAGCACCACATCGTGACCGCGACGTGCTGCAGTGATTGCCGCCTGCATCCCGCCAACACCGCCGCCTACGACAAGCACGCGACGCTTGGCCTCGGGCTTGGGCAGCTGGTCGGGATAGAAGCCAAGGCCAGACTCGGGATTGATGGAGCAGTCTCCCATAACGGCTGGGCTGTAGATTTTCATGAACTCCTCGGGAGGGAGCTGGTACCAGAGAGGGATATCGGTCTTGTGCTCGCAGAAGCCGGGATAGCAGTGGAAGCAGCGCACGCAACGGTGCACCATATCCTCACGACCGTCGAGGGTCTTCTCGATGAACATGGGGTCGGCGAAGCACTGGCGGGCGTACTCGACGAAGTCGACCTTGCCAGAGGCGATGGCGTCCTCTGCCTGCGCTACACTGTTGAAGCCGCCAACAACCGAGACGAGGCTCTTGTGCAGGTGCCTCTTGATGGCTGCCGCGCGCTCGAGGTTCACGCCGTGGACATCGAAGATGTCACTGAACGTGTCGCTACCGTTGCCCAGCTTCTTGATGCCATTTGACACGTGGAAGATATCTACCAGGCCATCAATCTGCTCAGCAAATCTGCAGGTATCCTCAAGCGTCATTCCACCTGGCTCGCCGTCCTCGGCGCTCATGCGAAGCTCGATAACCTTGTCCTCACCCACGCCGGCCCTCAGCGCCTGGAGAAGCATCTTCGGGAAACGCGAGCGGTTCTCGATGGAGCCCCCAAACTCATCGGTCCGGTGGTTGGTTGCCGGTGAGACGAACTGCTGAATCAAAAAGCCGTGTCCACCATGGAGCAGGACCCCGTCAAAGCCTGCAGCAACCGCAAAGCGTCCGAGGTCGAAGAAGTCGCGACAGACCTTCTCCATCATCTGGCGATCCATGCCAAAGACGTGCCTGCCGTCCTCGCGCACCATGTCTTCCGGCCCCCATGGCTGATCGGCATCGTCAGCCTCAAGGCCCTCATGGGAGAACTCGAAGTAGGCAAGGGCGCCCCCCGCATGGATGCGATCTGCATACTCCTTGGCCTTGTCGAAGTCGCTTCCGTAGTAGTGGTGAATGTCGATGGCACGATCCATGAAGGCACCGCGGCTCTCCTCGAAGTTCGCCGGAATCTCGCCGGTGGAAACGCAACCAAAGCCGCCCTCCGCGCGAACCCCCACCATGCGGTAGATGTTCTCTGTTATCTGCGGGATGAAATAGACCGCGTGGAAGAACATCGTAGGAGCAGCGATGAGCCTGTTCTTGTAGACGTTGCCGCGAATCTCGATGGGGTCAAAGACGTGAGGGTACCTCGAAGCACCTGGCCGTCCCTCATAGATTGCCTGTGCCTCATCAAGGCTCCTGACGACCTTGCTCTGGGGTGCCACCTGCCCCTGCTTACCTCTCTCTGGCATGGTTTCTCACCTATTCCTTTCCTTAGCTGGGAATGAAGCTGCGGTGGAGTTAGCTGTTCTTCTTATCCTTCTTGTCATCCTGCGGAAGTGGCATGAGCGCTGCCATCGTGCGTTCCTTGCCAAAGATTGCGCTGCACACCGCCATACCAGAGAGAACCAGGGCGGCCGCCAGCACGAGCCCGTAGCAATAGAAGCCAATGAGGTGCAGCGTCGTCAGTGGCACATTGAGCATGAAGACAAAGAACGACGTGGAAAGGCCCAGAAAGATGCTGGGGATGTTGCCAAAGATGGTTCCCTCGAGCAGGTTCTCGTGGGTCGTCAGAATGAGGAAGATCACGATGATTGTGGGCAGGATGTTCGAGAGGAACGCGTTGTCCCCAAACCCAGCGAAGAGCTGCATGACCAGGGCGTTTACGATTGACCACAGGCAGCCGCAGCCATAGCCAATAATCATTGCTGGAATCTTCTTGAAGTCTGCGCCAAGGGCGAAGAACAGGAGAAGCGGCAGGAAGAGCATCCAAACGTAGTTGCCGTACCCAAGGACAGGCATGACCTGCATAAGCAGGGTCAGCACGATGGCACCCGTGAGCGACTGGACAAGCTTGATTTTTCTTCTGTCAGACATCGCAGCTCCCTAATACGTCAGTTATGCCTACGTTTCTTATCGTAAGCAGCAATCATCTGGGTTGATGTATCGTAGATATTGACGTTCAATAAGTAATTCTTATTGCAAAGAGGAGCATACGCTCATGCAGACAAGGCAGCTTGAGTACTTTGTAGCCGTTGCAGAGGATCTTTCATTTACGCGTGCAGCCAAGCGCTTCTTTGTCTCGCAGGCTGCGCTTAGCCAGCAAATCAAGCTCCTAGAGAAGGAGGCGGGCACCCGTCTATTCGAGCGGGACAGCCACCACGTTGAGCTCACACCGGCCGGAAGGTCACTGCTAGGCGATGCCAAGACCATCCTGCGCTACGAGCAGGAGTCGCTCATCCGTGCTAGGCGGAGAAGCAAGGGCATAGATGGCACGCTTGCCATCGGCTACATAAAAGGCTATGAGCACACGAATCTTTCGGATATGGTCCTCTCCTTTCTCACGGACAACCCGTACGTGACGGTCTCGTTCATGCGCGAGAATGTTTCCGAGCTCTACGATGCCCTCAAGGCCGAGACAATCGACGTCGCCTTTAACCTTCTCTATGACCCGTCCCAGATGGAGGGCATCGAGTACCAGGTCCTAAGGCACTGGCCGCTCCTTGCCGTAGTGCCGGCAGGACATCCGCTCTCCGGAAGGCAAACAATCGGGTTCTCCGAGCTCAAGGGCTATGAGCTCGTAGACATCGACCGGGGCAGCGAGAAGTACGGCGAAAACTCCAGGATTAGCAGCACGCTCGAGGGCGTGGGCCTTGCCCCCAAGATCGCCTACGTCTCCCAGGACATCGCGACAACGGTACTGGCCGTAGCTTCGGGGATGGGATATGCCCTCCTTCCCGGCTACTTCACGTCGTTCATCAACGCAAACGGCAAGGTGAACGCTATCCCAATCGAAGGCCGTGAGCAGGAAATGTGCACCGCCGCGGCATGGCTTCCGTCTCGCAGAAACGACGCACTTGATGTTTTTCTCGACAAGTACCTGCAGGTGGGGTGAGGTCCCGCGCCAGGTGACGCGCGGGACCCGCACTCCCGTCCCCTACTCAAAGCAGGCAAAGCCGGTAAAGACGGGCTTGCCCGAGTAGCGCTTGACCTCCTCCTCGCCGGAGAGCGCACGTATCGCACCCGCTGCCATGGCCTCCAACTCGAACTCGCCGGGGTATGCCGTGACGGGGGCAATCCAGCCGCAGGCGTCGCGGATGTAGGCAACGAGGCCCTGGTTGTGCACCATGCCGCCGCCAAGGAGAATGCCGTCCACGTTGCCGTGAAGCACCGTGGCCATGGATCCGATGTACTTCACGAGCTGGTACTCCATGGCACTCCAAGCACGCGACGCCGCCTCGTCTCCCTCCTCGGCGCGGCGGCACACCTCAAGCGCGTCAGACGTGCCGAGAAGGTCCGCAAAGCCACCGCTGCGCTGGCAGAGTCTGCGCGTCTCGGCCGAGTCGTGATTCTTGAGGTAGTCGAGCACCGCAACCACGGGTACCGCACCTGCGCGCGTGGGGGTCATGGGGCCCTCGCCGCCCACGATGTCGTAGCCGTCGATCATGCGGCCGTGCTGGTGTGCCGAGATGGAGATCCCCCCGCCGATGTGGCACACGATGAAGTCGCAGTCCTCATAGCGGCGCCCCATCGTCTTGGCGTGGCGGATGGCAGTCTCCTTGAGGTTGAGCGCATGCAGGTGGACGTTGCGGTAGACGCCCCGGATGCCCGTCATGCGCGCGTCGTCGCAAAGCTCGTCGGTGTCCGGCGGGTTCACCACAAAGGCGGGCTTACCGCAGCTGGCCGCAAGCTCGTGGGCAAGCTGGCTTCCCAGCTGTGCCGGGTGCTGCACGCCGTTTGCCCCGCGGCGGGCGTCGTTGAGCAGCGTCTCGTCCACCGAGTACACGCCGCCTTCCAGCGAGAGGAGCCCGCCTCCGCGGCCCACAAAGGCGTCGATGGTCGAGAGGTCAACGCCGTTCTCGTCCAAGATCCCCATGATCATGTCGCGGCGGTAGGGCAGCTGGGAGGAGACATCGCCAATCTGGGCCAGGCGCTGGGCGTCATGGGAGACGTTCTTCGAGAAGACGCATGTCTCGCCCTCGAAGAGACCCACCTTGGTGGAGGTGGAGCCGGGGTTGATGACCAGGATGCGGTAGTTCTTCTCGGTCATGGCTACTCCCCCTTGAGGCACTGCGCGCGCACGCAGGACATCACGACGTTGCCCACGATCTCGGACACGGGGGCGCTTCTCGAGCAGTCGCAGACGATCTTCTTGAAGCCCTGGAGCATGGGACCGTACGCGTTGGCGTGGCCAAACATCTGCACGAGCTTCACACCCACGTTGCCCACGTTGAGGTCGGGCCAGATGATGACGTTGGCCTTGCCGGCAACGGCGCTCTCGCGGTGCACCTTGTGAGCCGCCACCTCCGGGCGCAGCGCGGCGTCAAGCTGGAACTCGCCGTCGATCTTGAGGTCCGGGCGACGCTCGTTGGCAATGTCGCGCGCGTCGCGCACCTTCTGGACCATCTCGCCCGCGCCGGAGCCGTCAGTCGAGAACGAGAGCAGCGCGCAGCGTGCCTCGCTGCCGGTAAGAGCGCTCCACGTGTCGCAGGCGGAGATGGCGATGGAAGCCTCCTGCTCGGGCGTTGGGTTCTGGCAGACAGCGGAGTCGCCAAAGCCCAGGAGCTGCCCCGCGGAGCCCTCGTAGCCGGGGATGTCGAAGATGCCCATGGACGAGATGGTGTCGATGCCGTCTGCCAGGCCGATGATCTCCTGACCGCCCAGGATGACGTCGCCCGTGGGGCAGTCGATGCCGCCAAAGGTGATATCCACGTCGCCGAGCGCCTGCATCATGAGGGCGCGCTCCATGGGGCGCGCCACGCGGCGGCGCACGCCCTTGGCCTTCCAGCGACAGCTGGGAAGGACCTCAAAGCGCTGGGCCAGGACCTCATTTGCCTCCTCGTCGGCAAGGTCCACAAGCTCCACGCCGTCAAGGCTCACGCCCTGCTCGGCGGCGTTCTTCTCGATCGCCTCAACATTGCCGACAACCACGCACGAGGCCAGGCCTTGGTCGGTAAGCTCGGCCACGGCCTTGATCATGGTAGGGTTCTCGCCCTCGAAGAAGGCGACGCGCTGGACGTTTGCCTTGGCGCGTTTGCGCATGTCATCCATAAGGTTCATGTATCTCTCCAAAGGTAAAAGAAGGGGGCGGCCCCAGAAGGAGCCGCCCCGGGGTTTGCTTGGCCGTACACGCGAGTAGGCGAGAAGGCCTACTCCTCGACCTCCTCGGCAACGCGGTCAACGAGCTCGCCGAAGGTCTTCATGTTCATGATCTCGGTGACGGTGACCTCGGCGTCAAGCTCGTTCTCGATCATCGAGGTGAGGGCGATCATCTTCATGGAACCCTTGCCCAGCTCGTCGAAGGTGGTATCGGGGGTAATGTCGACGTCGGTCTTGTAGGCCTCCTTGGCAAGGCCTGCGAGGGTCGAGAAGAGCTCGTTCTTGTCCATGGTTGGTTCCTTCCGTCTTGATTCAATGTTTGATGTTCAACAGTCCACGGCCGCAACGCTACTCCGCGACCTCGTCGAGCTCAAAGCAGGGCTCCCACCACTCGACCATCACGTCAGAGCCCTCCTTCTCGGGCACCACGCGCTTGATGGGCTTGAAGTGGACGCCAATGGTCTCGTGGTTCTTGTAGAGGCGCTCCTGCAGGCCCTTCACGACCTTCTTCTTGCCGCAGAAGATCACGAACGAGTACTCCGTGCCCTCGTCGAGACGCACCTTGCCGTAGCCGTAGGGCGCGACCTCCTTGAGGTAGGGTTTGTCGTTCTGGATGCCGGGCACCACAAAGGACTCGAGCGTGCCATGGCCAGAGAGCTCCACCCACTCGGTCTGGTGGTAGCCGCAGGCGTTGCAGCCCAGGTGCGGCGGAAACTCGATGGCACCGCACTCCGTGCACTTGCGGCCAAGGAGCTTGCCCTCGGCAACGCCGTCGTAGAACTTCTTAACGATTGGCTCCATGTCTTCAAGAAGCATCGTGTACCTCCTCTTGGTTGCTTGGATGCGCGCCGGGCGCTAGTCGTGGGTGCGCAGGATCTGGCAGCGGATGTTCTGGCCGCCACCAAAGCCGCGCAGGAACGTGGTCTGTGGAGCCTTGGGCATCTGCGTGGCACCGGCCTCGCCGCGCATCTGCTTGACGGCCTCGACCACGTCCGCCACGCCCGAGGCTCCGTGCGCATGACCAAAGTTGCAGCGGCCGCCGTGCGTGTTGATGGGCCTGTCACCGTCAAAGCCCATGCGGCCGTCGATGGCGTACTGCCAGGCCTCGCCGCGCGGGATGTAGCCAACCTCCTCGGCGGCCACAATGTCTCCTGCCAGGAAGAAGTCATTCACGAAGAGCAGGTCAAGCTCGTCGGGGCTCACGCCGGTGAGCTCGTAGACCTGCTGGGTGCCAACCTTGGTGCCGTTGTACTCGTTGTCCGGGGTCGCGCCCTCGAAGGCGGCAGCACCCGTGCCCAGGACGTCAATCACCTTGTGGTCGAGGCCGCGGGCGACGGCCATCTCGGTGGGCATGACCACCAGGGCGGCGGCGCCGTCGCACTTAATCTCGAAGCCGGTCACGCGCAGGTACTGCGTAACCTTGGGGTTGCCAAAGCCCTTGAGGTACGTATCGGCATCCGGAAGGTCGTTCTCCTTGGCAAGCTCCTCGAAGGTCTTCGTCGAGAAGGCCAGGGGGTTGAGAACGGCGTCGCGCCTCAGGGACTTGGAGACGCCGTTCAGGGCATCGTCGATCTGCTCTGCCGTGAGGTCGTACTCCCAGCGGTACTTGTTGATCCAGTTGTCGAACGAGATGCCAAACGCAGAGTCAAACGGGCGGCCATAGGCGCGGTCGTAGACCTTGGGGATGGAGGGCAGCATCTCGGAGAGCGGGAAGTCGCGGCGGAAGCAGCCGGGGGCGTCTACCACGGGAAGCGACGCCGCCAGGTCCACGGCACCAGAAAGCACAACGTCATAGGTGCCGGAGGCAACCGCCTGCACTGCCTCCTGCAGGGCAACGTAACCGGTGCAGCAGGCCTCGGAGTGGTGCACCGAGCCAATGCCGCGCACGCCGAACCAGTCCGCCACCTGCATGTTGGGCGTGAGGGAGTCGCCAATCATGAAGGGGTTCGCGGCACCGTGGTAGAAGTACTGGATGTCGCGCGGCTCGAGGCCCGCGTCCTGGATGGCCTCAAGCGCGGCGTAGCCAAAGGCGTCGCCCTCGCTCATGCCCTTGGTCTGGGGATGGTCCTCGAAGTTCTTGAAGGGAGTGCAGCCAACACCCACGATGGACACGCTGCGTGCCTGCTTGCCAAGCTTGACCAAGACAATCACTCCTTTGCTCGTGTGCTGCAGAACTCTCGCTGCGTACGAGCACAGGATATGGGGTGTCTCACGTGCAGAGCGGGACATATATACACAATGTGTCCCGCAATATGGGACACTCAATGGGCATGTGTTTCTTCTCGCAGGTAGACGCCGGTTGTTTGTGACGTCCAAAGAACGCGACGCCACGGGGAGGGTCTTTGGGCGCGCGCATGAATCCGCTGGTAGACCAGGGTGTCTATCCCGCAAGCGAAAGCTGGCGCCCTGGCGCGACCGGGCCCCGGCAAGTGGTCCCTACAGGCGGGCGAACGGGTCTTCGGGAAGCTCGAGCGCGGTCTTCTCGTCTATGAACAGCGGCGAGTAGTACATGCGGTTGAGTATGGCGGCGACCTCGGTGGGCGGAATCTCCGGGCGCTTCTCGAGCCAGTACTGGATGAGGTTGTTGTGGCCGGCGATCACGAACGAGAGGTACAGGTCGCGATGGAGCTCCGAGCCGCCCACGCCCTGCAGGCGGATGCGAAAGTACTCGTGCATGAGCATGGTCGCACGGTGCTGGAAGACGGGGTCGCCGTGGTCGCTGTTGAGGGCCACGATCTTGTCGCGGTTCTTGCGGAGCACCTCCATGCGAGCGACCATCGAATGCGTGGGTCTGAGCTCTGCCTTGTCGAACCGCACGCCCAGCGCGGTGTTGTTGATCGTCCGCATGGTGTCGAGAAGCCCCGCCTCGAACTGCTTCACCACGTCCTCGACGCTGTCGTAGTGCCGGTAGAAGGTCGAGCGGGACACGCCAGCGAAGCAGACGACGTCGCTCACCTTGATGTCGGGGATGTCGGTCGTCTCCATGAGGCCGAAGACCGCCTCCTCGACCCTCTCCTCGACGCCTCGCTTTGCCGCGCTTCCAGGGCCCCGCTTCATGCGAGCACCTCCCGCACGTCCGCCTCCAGTGACAACACGCTGAACTATAGCCCATGGGGCACACGCAGCCCGTGCGCGCGAGACCAACGGCCGGTGCGACATTCACGTATTATTTTGTGTGTTTGCACATACGACGAGAGGGACCAACCCATGGAACTCAAAGAGCTGCTCAAGCGCCTGCCCGAAGGGTCCGTTGCCCTGAGGAAGCTCCGCGACCCAGAGGTCAACATCGACAACATCTGCTTCCTCACGGCCACGACGAGGTGCATACACTCGAACGTCCTCTACTTCTCGGATGACGTCCACCTCCCCGAGGCGCCGGTCGAGGAGATCTTCAACCTTGTCCTCTTTGGGTGCCAGGAGGTTCCCAAGGGCCTCCTCGAGAGCGCCTCGTGCAACGTGATCCTCCTTCGCCTGGAGTTCAACCCCTTCTCCTGCTACAACGACCTCCAGGGGTTCCTTCTCGAGGACATCCAGGTGACGGACATCGTTCGCCGAATGCTCACCGCTCACTTTACCAACAACGGCCTCCAGTACCTCATCGAGGAGGCGTCGCGCGCGCTGGGCAACCCCATCGTAGTCGTGGACAGCGCCTACCACTACGTAGCCCGCCACGTGGAGGGCAGGCTCAACCCACAAAACCCCATTGACAGGGTGCTTGATCAGGAGTTTCACTACGAGTCGATCCTCGAGGACGGCGTCGCCTTCATCGAGCACGAGCGAATCAGCGAGCGATGCGCCCAGTCCTCGACCCCCATCGTGGTGTACAACGAGGTCCTCGGGGCAAACACCATGGTCACGCCCTCGGTGGTGCACGGGGTGACCATCGCGCACACCATGATGATCGAGCGCGACCATCCCTTCGGCGAGGTGGACGTGGAGTGCATGGCACGCCTGGGGCGCTTCGTTGCCCAGGAGATGCAAAAGACCAACCTCTACGTAGCAAGCCGCGGGCAGATGGACTCCTACTTCCTGACGAGCCTCCTCAACGACGAGCAGCCCAGCCACGCCGTGACCGCGCGTCGCTTGAGCGTGCTCGACTTCAGGCCCCTGCCCGAGCTCTACCTGGCGGTCTTCGACCCCAACCACGCAGACGTCGCCCCGCACGACCTGGACTCCATTGCCATGCAGCTCACGGGCTGCCTCACGAACAGCATCTACGCCACGTACGAGCGGGCCCTCGTGGTGCTCTTCTCCCGCGAGAAGGGCACCGGCCTCGGGGACTACACCGAGGAGCTCCTCCGCAAGGTCGCCGACGTGAACGACCTCTCGGTGGGCGTGAGCAACGCCTTCGAGGACCTCACGCACATCCAGAGCCACTACGAGCAGGCTCGCGCCGCCATCTCGGCCGGGCGCCTCGTCTCGGTCTTCCTCGAGGACGGGCAGGTCTACCACTACTGCGACTATGCCTACGTCCAGATGCTCGACCTCACCAACAAGCAGTACAACCTGCTGAACTTTGTGCACCCCTCGCTCATGCGCCTGGCCCGCTACGACCGCGAGCACGGCACCGAGCTCATGGACACCCTCTTCATCTACCTGCAGAACGCCTGCAACACCCAGCGCTCGGCAAGGATGCTGAGCCTGCACAAGAACACGCTGCTCTACCGGCTGGGTCGCATCCGCGAGATCCTGGGATGCGACCTCTCGTCCGGCGAGGACCAGTTCATGCTGCAGCTCTCGTACCGCGTCCTGTTCTACCTCGACCTCTTCAAGTCTCGTCTGAACATCTCGAGGAAGGACTTCAGGGCCGAGGAGGACTAGGGAGCGTGGCCGCTCGGCAGAGCGCCCACATCCAGGTCGTCCGTCTTGCGGGCAAAAAAACAATACCGCCCGACCGTGGGAATTACTCGCGGTCGGGCGGAATGGCTGAACGCTGATGGAGGGGCTACCTCTTGATCTCCAGGGTCGGGAACTTCATGTCACGGTACTTCTTCATCTGGTCCTTGATCTGGTCCTGCTGAGCAAAGAACTGATCGCGGGTCTTGTTGATCTCGTTCAGGTGCTCGGCGCGGGCCTTGTCGTTGTTGCGGTCGCGGATGAGGCCGTTCTCGGAATCGATCACGAGCATGGGACGACCGGTCTCGGGGTTGGTGCCCAGCGTTCCACCGGCACCGCACACGGCGCACTCCCAAGGGAACTCGATGCCGTCCCAGTGCTTGTCGCCAGGATAGACGAGGCTGGAGTGGCAGTTGGGGCACACGCCATCGTTGGGGTCGCCGAGCCAGCCGCGCTCCTCGACGGGGGTGTTGATGGCCTTCACGATGTTCTCGCCCATCTTGCGAGCGCGGGGCAGCTGGTCAGCGTAGACGAAGGTGTTGCCGGGGCGGCCGTCGCGTGTGGCCATGTAGCGGTCAACCACCTGGAGCGACTGGGTGAACATGGTCGCCTGCAGGCTCTCGAGCGCCAGCGACTGCCAGTCGTGCATGGAGCCGCCCACCGAGATGAGCCCCGCCACAGTGTGCGGGTTCTCCTTGACGGCACCGATGGCGAGCAGGAACGAGAGCTCGTAGGCAAGGAAGCGCTGGGCCAGGCGGGTGTAGAGCGAGCTTGGCGTGAGGTCGTAGGTGGGGACCACGAAGATGATGCCCTGGCACGTGTGCATCTCGGTGATGATCGCGTCAGTATCGTCCTTGTCCTTGAGGACGCAGCCGTGGTACTCATCCTGAAGACCGGCGGCCATCTTGCCCATCTGCATGGTGCAGCCCTCGCAGCCGGTGCACGGCAGGATGTTGTAGTCGAAGAGGTTGAGCAGCTCGACCTCGCCACCCGCCTCCTCGACGGCGCACAGCGCCTCCTTGGCGAGAGCCTCGCCGTTGCCGCCCTTTCTACCTGCGCAAACGGCCATAACCTTGAACTTTGCCATGAAGAACCCCTCTCCTGGGATGTGGGATGCTTGGCGCGTGGCACCGGCCTAGCCGGTCTCGCGCATGCCTCCCTGATGGTAGGCGGCGGAGTTCTCGCGGTATTCGTCTGTCGAGACGAAACTGCATCCGGGGTTTGGATGAGGGTTGTGCAAACGCACGGTGGCGTGCGGCGCGCACCCGCTGCTGCCGCACCGTAACAGAGAAGGGCCCTCTGGCCTTGTGCCAGAGGGCCCTACGGCAATGCCGTCTTAGCGGGCTGCCTGCCTAGCGGTGCACGTACTCGCCCGCCTGGTACCTCGGCGGCACCACGGGCACCTCGATCCAGGACTCCCACTCGCCACCGGTGTGGATGTTGTGGGTGCCGTGGTTGTCGGTGTCCCACGAGAGCGGCTCAAACCACCCGTCGCGGATGTAGCGGCCCGAGATCTGCACGCGGAAGCGCTCGCCCTTGTGGTAGACGCGGGCGGTGGGCACGATTGCGATGTCGACGGCGCGGACATCGCCCTCCGCGAGCTTGTTGGTGTCGGTCATCGTGTAGACCGGGGTGTGCGCCTTGGTGAGGGCGGCGTCAACCGTCGCGCGAGACACGCGACACTTGCCCCACGCACCCGGGTGCGGCTCGTCGAGCGTGAGCCAGGGCACCCAGTTGCCCTCGGCGTCGGCCTTCTGGATGTTCACGAAGAGGTCCATGTCATCGAAGCCGTCGCAGGAGACAAAGAGATGCAGGTTCATGTAGCCCGTGATCTCGACGTCCTCGGGAAGCGTGAGGTCAAAGTCGACCTCTTCGTCCGCCGGGTTGTAGCTGGCCTTTGCCTGCGTGGACACCGGCTCAATCGAGAGCGAGAAGCACGCGGACTTGTGGTCGAGCGGCGCGCAGTCCTTGGGCGCGGACGCGTCGAGGTAGAGCTTCTTGTACTGGGTGCGCTTGATAGGCCAGGCCTTCTCGGGGCGCTGCTCCTGGTAGTCCACGTCGTAGCCGTCCATGATGTCCAGGCGGACGCGCGGCGTCATCTCCCAGCCGTTGTGGATGCCCTTGAGGTAGCGGTCGTAGTAGCGCAGCAGGTCCTCGAGGTTCTCGGGGTTGTAGGTGTCAGGCCACTCGAAGTCCCTGTGCGCACGCATCCACTTGAGGTGGCTGCGGCAGCGCCTCCAGGCGTTGAACGAGCCCGGCAGGTGGAAGTGCGACCAGCCGGCAGTCTGGTAGACGGGAATCTTGACCTTGCGCACGTCCGCGCGCTTGTCGTTCCAGTAGGCGTTCATGTCAGGGTACATCTTGGCCATGGCGACCTGGTCGTCAACGCCGTTGGGGCCCGTCACCTGCGCTGCGATGAACTTGTTGAACGAGAGGGCCGGAACGCCACCCTCGAAGAAGCTCTCGCGGTAGAGGTCGGTCGTGCACTCCCAGGGCGCAATGCAGGCCAAGTGGGGAGGGCAGGTAGAAGCGATGCCCCACTGGTGCATGGCCACGCCGGAGTTGCCCGACATGCCCACTCGGCCGTTGGACCAGGGCTGGGCCGCGACCCACTCCACGAAGTCGTAGCCGTCCTCGCGATCCTGGTGCGTGAACATGTGAACCGAGCCCTCGGAGTGGCCCGCGCCACGCACGTCCACGTTGGCCACGACGTAGCCCTTGTAGCACCAGAAGAGCGGATCGGGCGACTCGAACTTGGCGCACTTGGAGACCGTCGCGGGGGGCACGCCCATGATCTGCCACTCGCTCATGCCGTCGCCCGGGCGCTTGCCAAACCATGACCACGAGACGATCGTGGGATAGCGGCCCTCGGCCTCGGGCTTGTAGATGTCGCAGTAAATCTTGGTGCCGTCTCGCATGACCACTTCCTGGTCCTGCATGCACACCACGCCGTCAGCCGCCTGGTAGGTGTGTGGGTTGAACGGCGGGCAGAAGCCCTGGCCCATGCGGGCCATGGGGTCGTCGCTCGCGGAGAGGTCGACCTCTGCCTGGTTGTCGTTGGGCTGACGCGCCACGCGGTAGGCCGCCATGACCTCGTCCTCGCCAAAGGCCTCGCGGTGCAGAAAGATGTAGCCCTCGGTGTCGGGGTCCCAGTAGATGGGGCACTCGTCCTCGTTGAAGCTTGCGCACTCGCCCGTCATCTTGATGAGGTCGTGCAGCTTCTTGTCGGTGACGGGAACCCAGTCCTCGGGAATCCTAGGCTCTAGAAACATCGCACGCCCCCTACTGGTCGAGAAAGTCGCAGACAAAGTCCGTGGCCTCGCCAAAGGTCTCGCAGCGGCGGAACTTCATGTACGGGACCTCGATGTCCAGCTCGTCCTCGAGGTAGGTCGTGATCTGAGAGACCTGCACGGACTTGATCCCGAGCTCGGCGAACTTGGTATCCTCCGTGAACTCAGAGGGGTCCTTCCCAAAGAGCTGGCTTGCACGGGTGGTGAGCGCGTCCCAAACTTCCTGACGATCCTGGTCCATGTCTGCCCCTTTCGCGGCGATAGAACTACTTCTGACACGGTCCAGTTTGCGATCGCGCGGACTCAGGGACAATGTAAGGGGATTCAAATTGGGGGCATGGCTTCAGGGCCGCATTGTGCAGGAGTGCAAAGGAACGCTGAGAGGTGCTGGGCCTGCCGCTATCGCTCGTCCTTCTCGGCGCCGAGAAGGGCCATGGCCTCGCGCATGCCGAGGCGCTGGACGCAGATGGCGGGCTCCTCTCGCGCGGCGCAGGTGACCACGTGGCCGTCTACCAGGACGTGAGCCGTCTCCCAGCCCTCGGGGAGCCTGCCTCCGCGCACGTCGAAGGCAAAGCCGCGACCGTCTGCCTTGAGCGTTGCCTCGACGCGCGTCCACGCAAGGGCGAAGGCGAGCGGGACGTCCGGCGACGCCTCCACGCGACAGACCTGCTTATCCGAGAGCACCCCCCTGAGGGCGTCTCGCTCGAGCCTGCCGTACTGGGCGGGCATCTCCTCCACGTCTACGCCAATGGCCCCGGGGGCGACGGCAAGCACCGCCATGCCGTCGTCGTGCGAAAGCCCAATGCGGGAGGGACCGACTGCCAGCTCCGGCTTGCCCTCGGGGCCAATGGCGAGCTGCTCGTCTCGGCGCACGCCGAGCACGCTTGCCAAAAGAAGCCCCGCCGCAAACTCCCCCAGCCGCGTTGCCTCGGACGCCTTCGTCGACGCCTTCTCCTGGTAGCGCGGGCAAACGAGGCCCAGGTGAGAGGCCCAGTCTGCGGGAGCCCCCACAAGCGGCATGATGTGCAGGTCAACGCGCATGCGCATGCTCCGATGGTCTGACGTACGAGAAAGGCGGGCCCGACGTCTGGCGCCGGACCCGCCGTGACACGTGTCAGCCTACGCCAGCACAGCGCTTCTCGTCTAGATGGCGACGATGTTCACCAGGCGCCCGGGCACCACGACGACCTTCTTGACCGTCTTGCGCGCGCGATAGCGGGCGCTGTGACTATCTCCGGAAGGGCGCTCCACAAGACCAGAGCGCTCCAGCTTTGCCACGGTGTATGTAACAGCGGCTCAATCCTGGCGCACGAGACGGGCGAGGTCTGCCTCCGAGAGGTCGATGGCATGCTTGAAGAGGTAATACAGCACCATGGTGTCAATCCCCCGCAGCCCAAGAGAGCCCATCTTCTCAGACTTTATGCGCTGTATTTCCTTGTTGAGAGCGTAGACCACATCAACAAAGCTCTCAAAACGGTTGTTCATGCCTCTCCTACCACTCGCAAAGGTCCGTTGCTCCGCTTGAGTAGTTGGAGAGCCGAGATAGCGGCCCAAGTCCGTCAGTTTGTTGCTCTGTCAACATCTTACGATTCAAAACCGTTTCGAAGACGCCAAGCTGTTGCGTCATCAACATCTACACAAGTGGGAGACAGTGGGTGCAAGAGAGGTCCCGCTAGGCTCTCGGCGGTCGAACAATCGTTGCCGAATGTGTGGTCCGCGCAGGTCATCACACAATTGCTGCCGAATGCGTGACGAACCGGGACAGAAAAAGGGAGGCAAAAGGAAACTACCCCTGCCTCCTTTGTATCCCGCTGGGTTCTCTGACATAGAAGTATTAGAATGCCCCGGCGTTTAGCTATGCTTACCAGATGCCTTTCTGACGAGAAGCACAATTCCGAAGATGATCAGTGCAACCACAAGAACCATTGCAAGGAAAATGCCAACTATCTCCCAAGCGCCTAGCCCCTGAACCATCGAAGGCACCCCCAAGCTCTACATGAAACTACCAGTGAACGTATAATAAAACTCAGCATAGAAGTCCCCGACATACGTAGGCCATCCACCGGCTGCAGCAATCTCTGCATGGAAGCAAATTGCGTTGGTACGACCACCATCGAGAACTGTTCTATGGTAGTTTGAGTGCTTCACACTCGAAGCTGAACAATATAATCTTGCCCAATTGAATGGGGAGATTCTATTGGTACTTGTTACCCCATAATCAGCAGATATGATAATCACATCATTTATAAGACCTATTTGACTACGTTTTGACACGGATACGGTTCTTGCGTTCGAGTAAACACCATTCAATGGGTCTACTTGGATACTGCAGAGGTCATCTTCAGACGATATGATGGGCGAGTTCTCTTGGTCGGCCCTTTTAACGGCCTCTGCCCACATTTCCCTTGCTTCAATGCTTCCGTCAAGCTCTAGTACACTAGCATTCGCCTGATCAGCATGAGCAGCGTCGGGCATCAACAGCACCCCTTGAAATGCAAGGACTGAAGCTCCCAGAAAGTCTCGCCTCGTGAGAATGCCGTTCATCTTCATCGCTCCTCCTCCGTGATGCCAAAAACTGTACATATCTAAATCGCCGTGTATATCCGATTTGCTGAAAAGGTAATGAGGCGGAGAGAAGATGTCTGTAGTCAAAATGATTTGCTACATTTGCTACTTGCCAATGGCGTGAATAGACCCGCAAGCGTAGACTCAGACGGCAACGTCAATCAAGACATAAGCTTTCCAATCACCCGACAGGTTGTAACCAGAGACGCTACCACCCTCCCACGCTATGGCGGACCGATCCGGAGTTGCATCTTTCATATCCCCTATCTCACTCACGCAAAGAGTCGTACCGGGAGTGTCTAAAGATGAGCGGGGCACAAACTCTGGATAATAGCCTGCGGATGCCAAAGCGAAGGCAGCTGCATCTGCACGCATCCCCGTCACATCTGGAATATCACCGTAATCTGAAGAGATAAAGCCATTTGGAGAGTCAAGATAAGCAGGCTTGGGCCTGAGAAAGATTGAAAGCAGCGCGATGGAAGAGACAACGACAAGGCTGATGACAAGACACTTCAGGAATAGCAGCGGGTAGGACCTGATTGAAACTGGGGAATCGTCACCCTCTGTATTCCGCTGCGCATCATTGTGAAACTGAGGCTCAAGCGCTCTACCAAGGGGTTCATCATCGGCTGCGGCGTCTTGACAAAGTGCCTCTTGCCAAAGTGCGCACTCAGGAATTCTAAGAAAATCGGCCCTTGTGGTGACGCCAAGTTTCTGGAAGGCCCTCTGACGGTAGCTGCCAACGGTTGATGCCCCAACACCCATAAGAGGAGCAGCATCAGCTGCAGTGAGACCTATGACGATTGTTCGAACAGCATCTGCCTCACGCTCGGAGAGTCCCACGCTCTGGAGCAAGTTTTCAAACGACAAAGGACCATGGGGTATAGAGCTATGACCAGGCATAGATTGCTCCAGCCTCTTTGGTGTATCTGACGAGCACTACTATGAACATATGTTAAACGCGCTTCTTGGATTGATCCTTGAACTTCCGTTCACCTCTCTCTACTGTTGCCAAACAGCCACCTGCGTTAGCATTTCGGGCTGCCGGGTGGCGACTGCGGTCCTGCGGCAACCAATTCGTCACACAATCGTTGCCGAATGTGTGATCCGCGCAGGTCGCCACACAATCGTTGCCGAATGTGTGGCGAACCGGGACAGAAAAAGGGAGACAAGGCAAAAAAGATGCTAGATGGCGACGATGTTCACCAGGCGCCCGGGCACCACGACGACCTTCTTGACCGTCTTGCCGGCAATCTGCTCGGCCACCGCCTCGCGGGCAGCGGCCTCCAGCTCCTCCTTGGAGGCGTCCGCAGCGACATGGATGCGGGCGCGAACCTTGCCCTTGACCTGCACCGCGATCTCGACCAGGTCGCTCTTGGCCTGCTCGGCGTCAAACTCTGGCCAGGGCTCGTTGTAGACGGAGCCGGAAAGGCCCAGCGCCTCGTGGAAGAGTTCCTCGGCCCAGTGCGGGCAGATGGGGGCCAGCATGGTCACGATGTCGTGGGCAACGCGCCAGGCCAAGGCGGAGTCGCGCTTGTCCTCGGGGACGTCGTTCACATACTTGGACGCCGCGTTCACGAGCTCCATCGACGCGGAGATTGCCGTGTTGAACTGGCCGCGGTCAAAGTCGTTCGTGCACTTGATGCCCAGCTCGTGGAGGGCGCGGTTGAGCTCTGCGTCTGCACCGGAGAGTTTTGCGGGATCGACCTCTCCCCTCTTGGCGCCGTGCGAGAGCAGCCACACCACACGCCAGGCGCGCTTGATGAAGCGGTTGGCGCCCGCGACGGCCTCGGGGTCCCAGTCGAAGTCCTTCTCGGGCGGAGCCACGAAGAGAATGGCCAGACGCATGGTGTCCGCACCGTAGGGGTCGATCACACTGGAGGGCGGAACGACGTTGCCCTTAGACTTGGACATGGTGTCGCCATGCTCGTCCTTGACCATGCCCTGGCAGAGCAGGTTGGTGAAGGGCTCGTCCTCGTCGATCATGCCCATGTCGCGCAGGACCTTGGTCCAGAAGCGAGAGTAGAGCAGGTGGAGAATTGCGTGCTCGATGCCGCCGATGTAGTTGTCGACGGGCATCCAGCGGTCCACCGCCTCCTTGGAGAAGGGGGCCTTGTCGTTGTGGGGGTCGATGTAGCGCAGGTAGTACCAGCTGGAGCACGTGAAGGTGTCCATGGTGTCGGTGATGCGCTTGGCCGGCTTGCCGCACTTGGGGCAGGTGGTCTCGTAGAACTCGGGGCACTCGGCGAGCGTCTCGCCGGCGCCGAGGTCGAGGTTGTCAGGCAGGCGCACCGGGAGCTGATCCTCGGGCACGGGCACGTCGCCGCAGCAGTCGCAGTGAACCATGGGGATGGGGTTGCCCCAGTAGCGCTGGCGGCTGATGAGCCAGTCGCGCAGGCGGAACTGGACCTTGGTGCGGCCGCAACCGTGCTCCTCGAGCCAGGCGACGATGGCGTCGACGGCCTCGGAGTGCTTGCCGCCCTTCATGCCCGTGAACTGGCCGGACTGGACGAGGTAGCCCTCGGCCGCCATGGCCTGGTCCCAGTCGACGTTGGTCACGCGCAGCTCGCGCTCGTCCTTGAGCTCGTCGTAGAGAGGGTCTTCCTTCTGGCAGATGATGGGCGGGATGGGCAGGCCGTACTTGCGCGCGAAGTCGAAGTCGCGCTGGTCGCCGCAGGGGACGCCCATGACGGCGCCGGTGCCGTAGTCGAGAAGGACGTAGTCGGCCACCCACAGCGGGGCGGACTTGCCGGTCACGGGGTTGATAACATAGCGACCGGTGAAGACACCGTGCTTCTCGCGCGCGGAACCCTGGCGGTCGACTGAGGAGACCTTCTCGGTTGCCTCCTTGAGGCGCAGGTAGTCGGCCTCGTACTGGGTGCCCTTGACAAGCTCAGCGGCAAGGTCGCTCTCGGGCGGAAGCACCATGAACGAGACGCCAAAGATGGTGTCGGCGCGCGTGGTAAAGACGGAGATCGTGCGGTCGGTGGGCGTCACGCCGTCCTCGGCGGCCAGCTTGAAGTCGATCTCGGCGCCCTCGGAGCGACCAATCCAGTTGCGCTGCTGGGCCTTGACGTTCTCCGGCCAGCCGGTGAGCTTGTCGAGGTCATCGAGGAGCTCCTGGGCGTAGTCGGTGATCTTGAGGTACCACTGGGAGAGCTCGCGCTTCTCGGGGATGGAGCCGCAGCGCCAGCAGCGGCCCTCGACGACCTGCTCGTTGGCGAGGACCGTCTTGCAGGTGGGGCACCAGTTCACGGGGCTGGTAGCGCGATACGCCAGGCCGCGCTTCCACATCTCGATGAACATCCACTGGCCCCACTTGTAGTACTCGGGGTCACAGGTGTTGAACATACGGTCGTAGTCATACGAGAAGCCCATGCGCTTCATGGTCTTGACGGCCTGTGCGATGTTCTGGTAGGTCCACTTGGCAGCCTGCGTGTGGTGCTTGATGGCCGCGTTCTCGGCAGGGAGGCCAAAGGCGTCGAAGCCCATGGGGTGCAGCACGTCATAGCCGCGCATACGGGCCTGGCGGGCCATGGCGTCGCCGATGGTGTAGTTGCGGGCGTGGCCCATGTGGAGGTCGCCCGAGGGATACGGGAACATCTCGAGGACGTACTTCTTGGGCTTGGAGGGGTCCTCGTCGGTCTTGTAGAGCTCCTCGTCCTCCCAGGTCTTCTGCCACTTGGTCTCTATGGCCTGCGCGTCGTAGGCAGGCACTTCGAAGTCATTCTGCTGAGTGCTGTCGCACATGTGAAGCCCCTTCTCGCTCCTTTGCATAGCCTGTCGATTCTAGCAGGTATCCCCCGGAGCGGCGGCGATGCGGAACCTGCTCGACACACTACGCCGACTGCGGCGCGAGTGCGGGCGGGCACGAGGGGGGGGCGCGAGGGGGGCGCTACGGAGAAAAACGCACTTCCGGCGAGAAACTGGCGCCGGAACCAGGGCTTGGGGGTGCGGACTCGAAGTTGGACCACGGGGTGGTCCGGGACTGGAGGTCCGCA